>JAEIGA010010336.1_pt1 | contig 14145 bp, 9 predicted proteins | sample 9270691 | NCBI WGS metagenome assembly JAEIGA01 (sample SAMN17057246, study PRJNA624740) | gut metagenome | biome: biome; isolation source: fecal sample | host: Bos grunniens | place: China: Xizang | collected 2019 | reverse complement strand
TGCACGCCGCAGTATGGAGGACAAGATGCGAATGATGCAGGCTATGGAAGAGGCCGACCTCAAGAAACAGCAAGAGGCGAACCGTAGTGCCGAGAATCTCCATAGTATGGATATTCAGGCACAAATGAACCGCGACAATGTCGAGGCGACAATGAGTGCCGAAGCTATTATGGCAAAACAGGCTGCACAGCTTGGTGGCGAGGGTCAGGTAGCTCTTGCACAGGCACTTGGCAGTGGTAAAGAAAATGAGTTGTTGCAGAAACAGCAGGCCGAGCAGGCTGCCCTTTATCAGCAGATGTTGCAGATGCAGCAAGCGCAGGGCAACCAGAGCCAGCAGCAGATGATGGAGATGATGAAGATGATGCAACAAGGTATGATGGGTATTGCCGGCGCAAATATGGCAAACCAGCAGGCAATCTTCAACCAGCAGCAGCAACATCAGCAGCAACGCTACGATGATGCTGTGGCAATGAAGAACGAGTACCGCGAGAATGCAATGCATCAGCAGGAACGTATGGATGCCAATCAGCAACAGGCGCTCAACTACACAACACGTGCTCACCAGACCGACTCGCAGAGCTTTGCACAGGCAATGGGTGGCGTGCCGGGCGGTTTCCAGCAACAGCCACAGCAACCTGTTCAGCAGCCTGTTCAGCAGCAGTTCCAGCAGCCTGTACAGGAGCCTGCACAAAAAGCTGCACCGGCCGGAAAGTTCTGCCCCTCTTGCGGAGCCGTAAATCCAATGGACGGAATGTTCTGCGAAGAGTGTGGCACCAAGTTGTAATCATTAATAAAGGTATAATCCATAGCCCCGTCTTTAGCCCTCTTTCACGCAAGGGAGGTCTATCGGGGGGAAAATAAAACCCGAATACGTAACTATGCACTGTTCAAAATGTAACAAACACTATCCCGACAATAGCGGAGCCCGGTTTTGCGACCAGTGTGGTGGCGCAATAGTCGAGGACGCACAGGAAGGTGGCGGTCTTGGGTTGCAAATAGGTCACGACAATGTAATAAAGGACCTTCAGTTGCACGACTCGCACAATGTCGATAAAAGTGTACACAATACCGATAACAGCATACACAACGACAATAGCGTTACAAATGTAACCACCAACAACACCAATACCACCAACAACACTACAGTAAACAACAACTACACTACAATACACGAGCGCGAGAAGAGTGCCGAGGAACTGCAGCAAGCTTCCGAAGCCGACTTTATTGCTGCTATTGAGGAGTTGTGTAGGGGTGGTCTTGTTGACCAGGCTGCGTATGCCGAGTTGAAAATTCTTGCACAAAAGAAGAATATCGCCCCCGAGCGTGCTGACCAGCTCATTGACGGTATGCGCAAGAACGTGGCACAAAAGAGTGTCGGTACAACCAACGATTTCCTTGCCGAAAAGGTGGTAAAGGAGATTATGGCAGCTGTCGCTTGTTGCAATGTCGATGTGCTTAAACAAAAATTACCTGCGCTGCAGCAACTTGCAAAGAGCAGTGCCGACAATAACGTGCAGTTCTCCAGCAATATGTTGAATGCGTCGTTCAACCCCGAGAGTTGTACCGTGGAGCTGCTCAATAGCCACACCGACAGCTATTGGCAAATATATTGGGGTGCTGTTGCATACATTAAAAAGGGTAACACTGCAAAGGCCGGCGAGCTTTTGCCACGCTTGGGAGGCTTTGGGTTTCCACAAGGCAATATGTCGCTTATTATAGCTATAAGCAACATTGCAGACTATCGTAAAAACCCTGCGCAGAATTTCTATATACAACAGGCAAAGGAGAGCATTGAAGAGGCCAACCACTATGGCATCAGCGACCAGCTTATTCCTCTGTGGCTTGCAGTTAACCAAATTGCAAGCGACACGCCAAGCGTAGAGGACAAGTTCCGTTTCTACTACAGCATTACGCTAAAGGAACTGTGTACCACTGTAGCCCCGGTAATGCCAAAGGCCGCTCAAATGCCCGCCACTCCACCGCCTCCGCCGGCTCCAGCAATGCCACAAGAGAAAAAGATAGATGCACAAAAGGTGAACCTCGCGCAAATGCAGGGCTTTAATCCATTGAAGGCTATGGAGCAACTGAACAATGCTGCAATGCAACAGCCGATGGGTATGCCACAAATGGGAATGCAAATGCCCGGTATGCCACAAATGGGTGTTCCACCAATGGGCGTGCAAATGCCGGGTGCTCCGTCAATGGGTGTTCCGCCTGCACCGGGAGCAGGTGCTCCGCCACCACCTCCCGCACCCGAAAAATAAATAGGACATAAACAAAACACAAACAATACAGATTATGGCAATTTTTGGATTTAAATCAAAGAAAGAGGTCGAGGCCGAAAAAAAGGAAGTAGCAAAGCAAGCGGCCCAGAGTGCTGTCAAGGCAGCTGAATTCGTTAACCAGCACAATGTAAACAATTTGGGGCGCGGCAGCCAGTTCCAGTTCCGCATTCCCTATTTTGATGCCTTTGACCCCCGTTTGCAGGACACCGGTGTTCCTGTTGCTGTTGGTGTCACAGTAACATACGCTATTGAGGATATGCCTACATTCCTCAGTATGAACAAAATGGAGGTGTTCAGCGATGAGGTGTTCAAAGAGAAACTCAAGAGCGGTGTTACAAAGTATGTGAAGAGCGCGGTAAGCAACGCACCAAGCGATGCACAGATTCCTCTTGTGCAGATTGAACGCAAGATTGTTGAGGTAAGCGACTATGTACAGGGAAGAGTTATTCCACAGATAGAAAACGTATTCTGCATTAAAGTGCGCGCACTCGACATTACATCAATAGATGTTGACAAGAGCAGTCGCGGATTTATGGAGCTCAAGGCTCTTACAGCCGACTTTGAGAAGGAGCGTCTGATGGCACAGCATAATGCGCAGATGACCAACTTCAATATGCAGAACAAGATGCAGCAAGACCAGATGATGGCACAGCATAACGCGCAGTTGAGCAACTTTAATTTGCAGAACCAGATGCAGCAGAATCAGCTGAAGATGCAGAGTTCGCTTAACCTCGATGCAATGCAGCGTCAGCACGAGATGCAGTTGGGTGGCCAGGAGCAGATGCAGCAGATGCAGCTTGATATGCAGCAGAAGCAGATGAATATGCAATTGAATAACCAAAGCGAGACAATGCGTATACAGCGCGAGGAGATGCAGCGTGCAGCACGTTTGCAGACCGAGAGCACATTCCTTGATGCACACAAGGCTAACCTCAATGCTTCAACTGTAAATAACGCAATGGACAATGGTTTTAACCCCTACGAGCAGCAGCCAATGAATATGGGCGGTATGCAGCAGTCAATGAATATGGGCGGTATGCAACAACCTATGATGGGTGGTATGATGGGCCAAAAATCAATGGGTATGCCTCAAATGGGCGGTATGCAACCACAGGTGAACTATATGTTGGCTGTTAACGGCCAGCAGGCAGGCCCTTATAACTGGGCACAGTTGCAGCAGCTTGTACAGCAGGGCCAGCTTACACAGCAGACATACGTATGGAAACAAGGTATGGCCGAGTGGGCACTTGCAGGACAGGTACAGGAACTTATGCCACTGTTCCAAGGCATTGCACCGGGAATGCCTGGTATGCCACAAATGATGTAATATCAAAAAGCATAAACATAATATTAATCAAACAAATTTTACAAAATTATGGCAAATTATCCCAAAGAACTTCTTGACTTGGTTCAGGAGTATTTAACCGACGGTGTCATCACAGCCAAAGAGCGTCAGGTATTGATTAACAAGGCTGTGTCACTTGGAGTAGACGCAAATGAGTTTGACCTTTACATAGATGCTCAGGAGCAGAAATTACAGAATGTGGCAGCCGAGACTGCTAAGCAGCAGAAAGGCCGTTTGTGCCCATTCTGCCAGGCAAGCCTTCCTATGTTTGCCGACAGATGCCCCGAATGTGGTGGCAACATCACTCCCGAGGCAAGCAAAGAGGTTGAAGAGCTTATAGACACTCTTGAAAATGCCTTGGTTAGCTTCAAGGCAGCGGCCGAGAATAAGAAAGACACGTTTAAGATGAACAGCAACGAGCAGGCTTTGAAATCGTTGCAGGATATGAAGAATGTGTTCTCGGGCAAAGGTTTCGCAGCTACTAAAGATACCACAAACCAGGACTATGCTACAAAGAAGGCCGAGGTTGAGCGTTATATTCGCAAGGCTAAGATGTACTACAGCAACAACAAAACCGTAAACTTCCTTGTTGCGGAGGTTGAGGCTGCTATTGCCGATGCAGAAAAGAGTATCGAAGCTGCAAAAAAGAAAAAAAGGAATATAATTATAGCAGTTGCTGCTGCTTTTGTTCTTCTCTTTGGTGCACTAATGACATTTACATTTACATATGAGTCACCTTTAAGTCCTGAAGAAGAACTTGATGTAATGCTGAAAGATGCGATAGCACTGGTGGACGAGGGCAAAACAGATGATGCCGCAAAAATGTTGAAGAGCCACAATGTTCCCGAATTTGTTTACGAGGGGAAAGGTACCGATAATATTGTAAAGGTATACGATGCTGCATTCCTCGCTGTAGTTCAGTCATATTGGGATGACGGTGAGTTTGACAAGGCTGAATCTGTTGCCCTTTCATACAAATCCAAGATAAACAATGAAATGAGCTGGGTTGAGTCTTCTGTATACACTTCTCTAAAGAATAAATACAAGAAGGAGGATCTTGATTTCAGTCCGCTGCGTTCAAGATACGACTTTGATTGAGACAATTGTGACCATAAGGTTAGTCACAACTGACAATTAGGGATTCAGTGCCAATTAGTTGACACTGAATCCACTATTCAGTACAAACCACTTTATTGACAAACCAATTTTAAATTATGGCAAATAAAGAAAATATACAATAAACAGACATTACTATGAACCTCGACGAACGTATGGCAAGCTTGCAAAACAAGCTCAACGACAAACTGAATAGATTGAATGGCTACGGAGTGGCTGCTGCGCCATCGTACAATGCCGGTGGTGCTGGGGCATCACAGACGGCAATGCCACAACAGGCCGAGACAAGCGCATCCTCTTGTACGCAGGACTATTCTTTCTGCCCTGAGTGTGGTAACAAAATTCCTGCAGACAGTTGCTTTTGCCCCGAGTGTGGGCATAACATAGCCGGTGGCAATAGCTGTGATAAGGCTGTACAGGCCGGTGGGGGTGCCGAGAGCGAGGGCGTGATAATGACTGATACTCGCCTGCTTGCCCTGAAGTACCGCACCGACAGAGAGTGTGTGAAAAACGTAATCTCTCTGTTTATTAATCAAAGTCTTTCGGTTGGTTTCACTTGGTATCTGCTCGATATTGCTGACCATCAGGACGAAATTGGCGAGGCTACGTGGATGGACTACAGTGATGTACTGCAGAATTTCTGTCGTGACAATGGCATTGAGACCGGGCCTAAGTTGTCGCTGTTCATAATTGGAGGCAACGATGTAATTCCACAGCCTTGCGAGGATAATCCTTGCTATAGCCCAAGCCCCTGGGGAGACGACGAATACCAAGCTAAGGTTTATGCCGACTTCTATTACTGCTTCTATGGCCAGTTGCAGCTCGACTTTCTCGACTGCAACAGGGCGCGTTGCAATGTGTCGCGTCTGCCACTGGAAAGCGGAGAAATGGCCAGCACTCTCGAGGACGACTTGGGCGGTTATTTTGGCAAGGTGTTGCAGTGTATGGACGAGGGGGGTATAAAAATTGGTCGTGCGGTTATGACATCGAACGTTGACTGGATTCCTGCCAGCCGCGAAATGTCGCGTAACCTGCCAACCGAGTCGCTTGAAAATACTGAGGACGAGGTGCTCGATAATATGTACATAAGCCCCGATATTATGGTAGATATGGATGACGAGCTGCGCGAGCAGTATTACAGTTCGCTCTCCACAGCCGATATGCTTGTCTTTAACCTGCACGGTGCCTGTCAGCCCGAGATGTCGGGTTTCTACAGCTCGGGTCTTGCCTTCTCTACATATATGTTAAGAGAGACAAATGCCAAAATATTCAATACTGTGGCTTGCTGGGGTGGGCGATATATTAAGTACAGCCGTAACCAGAGTATGCTGCTCAATGCAATGCACCGCCACAATGTGTTGCTTTACTCGGGTGCTTGCGTGCCGGCTCTTGGCAAGTGCGGTAACTACCAGAACGATGCCACTTGGCGCATACAGCCTGCTGCCTATTCCGAGACCTTTATGGCGCGCTTCTCGGAGTACCAATGCATTGGTACAATGAGTAGCGGCGAGGCGTTCCTTAGAGCCAAATGTGACTATTACAATACAAGCCGTGCTGTGGAGGAGGACGAGTATACACTTGCTACTGTGCTTATGTTCAACCTGTATGGTTGCCCGGCTTTGCGTACAAAGCCCAATGTACACGCTATTGCCGAGATACAGAACGAGGATGGCTCAAAGGCGTGCCGCATACCGTTCCGCCCACGCAAGAAAGAGGTTGTTATGGAGTGTGGTGCAAATGGCGGGCAACAGCGCAGCTCCTCAATACTCGACGCTGTGCGTGGCGCAGTCGACAGCAACCTGCAACTTATTCACGAGACTATTGTAGACAAACTCTACAATGCTCTTGGTGTTACACCACGCGAATTGTTCCGTGTAGAAAGATATTCTACGGCAGACACAAACGGTAACACTCAAAAAGGTTATCTCTACCACTATGACAAGCAACGCTTCGAAGATGTAAGGTCGCACATCGAGGTAGCCCTTGATGAGGCCGGAAATATTCGTAGTGCAATACAGACAAAGTAAAAACCTAAAAACTCCAATGTTATGAATATAGACGAAAGAATGGAGGAGATGCGCCGCCGTATGGAAGAGCGCAGTGCGCAGGCTCAAAGTAGAATGGACAATCTGATGAACAAATATGGGCTGGACAGTAGTGCCGGTTGTCCACCACCTCCACCTGCTGTGCCTGCGTTTTCGGTCCCGCCTATTCCGGCTGTAGCACCACCAATGCCCGCAAGCTGTGCGTGTGACATACAGTTCTGCCCCTCTTGTGGCAACAAGTGCGATGCCGATGCAATGTTCTGTATGTATTGTGGAACAAGGCTTGTTGCCGACAACGCTGTGTCAGCTACAAATGGCATAAATATCCCTGGCAAAGAGAATGAGCCTCCTGCTTGTCCGGTCGATTTTGAAGATTTTCTCGATTGCCATTTCAGGTATCGTTATAACTCGGGTGGTGAAGAGACTGTGGTTGAGGTTGTGTATGAATATAACGAAGATGAAGGTGATGTTTTCTGGTGTATTGATGGCGAGGTAACCGATATCGACAACAGTGATTTCCTGGGTTGCGAGGACATACACGACTGTGGTGTGGCGATAGCGAAGAAAATCATCGATGACAACGATGGCGAGGTGATGATGTCGTTTGGCTCGGGCAGCGAAACATTTACCGATGTTGCATACGAGATTGAGCTCAACAAGAACCTTGATTATTCCAACGATAATAGTGACACTGTATATCTGACACTATATGCCAACCAAGGCCGGGACCTTATGCAGACAAATTTCTATGTGTTGGACGAGGAGGGTTTCGACAATGTCAAGGAGGCTATGGAGAATGACGAAATCAACGATGTCTGGGATTGGTTGGATTCTGATTTCTACTGCAACGAGACCCTCGACCTATGGGGGGACGAGGAAGAGGAAAGGCTTGACTACGAGGTTGCGGACAGCGATGGTAATGTAATGGACGAAGGTAATATTCACGTTGCCGTGAATAATGTGTTTGGTTATCGCGACGTTGCCGACAATTTTGCCGTGACAAAAGAGAATCACCCCAAATATCTGCTTGTGACAACCGATATTGTAAAACGTGCTTATGCAACCTTTGAATTGCCGGCCAACTTTAGAGTGGGCGGAATCAGCTTTATTAAAAATGGCAATGCCGACACAGGTGTCCTTGACTGCAACGGCTTTGGAGATTACGTCACCGGTATCCAGCAAATAAGATACGCCGGAGAGACATACTGTTGTGACGACTGTGGTGATGCCGGTACTTATGGCGACATCAATTATTTCCTCTTTGAGTGGAATGACGATAACGGCCGCTATGCTCTTGTGGCACAAAGCAGGTAAACAGAACTTGTATATAACAATGTGGAATGGCTTTGAGTGACCGTTCTCTTTAAGGTGGGTAGAATATGAATTTTGATTTCTTTGAAAGAATAGAGAAAGAACGCCGGTGGAAAAGGTTTTGGGGGCGGGTTACCGGTGTGTGCAATATTCTTCTTATTGCAACGGTTATTTTTGTTGCAATAAAAGCCGGGTATTTGGGTAGTGCAAGCTTTTATCTGTTTTGCGCAGCTGCTGCGGTGTTTGTAACTTGCAAGTATATTATATACCCGCTATGGGATACCGTTGACTTTTCTCGTGGCCGAAAAGATATAAAATACTTATTGGATAATATGCATTTCCGAAACACTTTCACCAGCGCATTCGGTTGTGGCAATGTTCTTTTCGGGCGCTTCTACCGGGCACCAGACTGGCCATCGGTGAGCTACTCGTTCCTTGCCATAATGTATATTCCGCTTATACCCACCGGTTGCTACGATATCAATGGCTCGGGAAAGAGCCGGATCGACCTTATTGGCGAAGCAGAATACTCTATAAACAAGTATGAGTGGAGACTTCTCGAGGTGCTTTATATATATGTAAAATGTTGGAGTGTTGCGGTTATGGTTTTTACCGTACTGAACGTGCTTATTGAAGATTATTTAAAAGTTTCAACGGGATTGAACTGATATTATGAAAGAGATAAACAGGGCTTTACAGCATAGCGTAGAACTGTCAAGGGTTCTTGCCGGAGCATTGTCGGCACAGACAATGGACAAGGCCTCTGAGGTGAGAATAAAAAGGGTAATAGAGAATTTGTCTGCACAGGTAACGGTAATGGAACAACTATTGCAGGGCTTGTGCAGCGAGTTTGTCGTTGAGGTGAACAATGCAAAGCTGCAACTATGGGAACGCAAGCTGCTCGACTTTACACTACGCAACAACTTGCTGAATATGAAGACTCGTAGCAATGCCGTGCCCTATCCGCACCCCGACATTGCTGTGCTCGAAGATGAATTGTACGAGGGCAAGGAGTTTATTCTTGAACAGAAGGAACTGAAGCCGCTCTATCGTGCAGTGCGCACTAATATCGAAGAGACCGGTGCAAACACTCTCTTTCTTACTCTGGGCTCGCTAAAGTGGCAAGAACGCGAAGGGGGCAAAGAGTACAAGGCACCGCTACTGCTGATGCCTGTTGAAATGGTGCCACTGGGCAAGGACAGGTATGCCATACGTCGCCGTGACGAGGAGACGATGTTCAACGTTACGCTTGCCGAGTTTTTGGCTCAGAACTACGAAATTGAACTGAAGGGGCTCTCGCCGCTGCCACAGGACAACCACGGAATAGATGTCAATCTTGTCCTGCACACTGTGCGCGAGGCCATAAAGGATAACAAGGGCTGGACGGTAGAAGAGGATTCGGTTATAGGAATATTCTCATTTACCAAATTTGTGATGTGGAACGATATTCACTCACATAGCCAAGCTGTTATGGGTAACAATATTGTGCGTAGTCTTGTCGAAGGACGGTTAATGGTCGAGGACAATGCGCCTGCGGTTGATGCCCGCGAAATGGATATAAGCGTTTCGCCCGACTCGGTGGCCGTTCCTGTCGATGCCGACTCGTCGCAGCTTGAGGCTGTGGTTGAGACCGAGCGCGGCCGTTCGTTTATTCTGTTCGGCCCTCCGGGAACAGGTAAGTCGCAGACTATTACAAATATAATTGCCAACGCTGTGTATCACGGCAAGCGGGTGCTGTTTGTGGCGCAGAAAAAGGCTGCACTCGATGTCGTGCAGTCGCGACTGGCGAAAATAGGTCTTGCACCGTTCTGCCTTGAGCTGCACTCCAACAAGGTGGATAAAAGGCATTTCCTTGCACAAATGCAACAGGTAATAGACCTGCCTGTGCAAGAAGGCAACGAGGATTATGGTCGTGTTGCCAAGAATCTCTATGCGCAACGCCTGCAATTGGTTGGTTACATTGATGCTTTGCATCGCAAGCACAACAATGGCTGTTCGCTCTATGAATGCATTGAAAAATATATTGAGCTTGACAAGCACCCGCTTTCTTTACCCCAAGGCTTTGCCAAGGATATGACGCGCGATGATGCTACAGCTGTATGTGACAGAATTTTGTCGCTCGAGTCGGGTGCAACAATTCTTGGTTGCGAGCCGTCGGAGCACCCTCTACGTGGTTTGTTCCCCAAAAAGCAGGAAGAGAAGAGCAGTGGGTATGCCAAATCGTACGCAACAAGTGACACGGTGGAGAAGTTGTTGCCAACGCTGACTCAGTCGGTGATGAGCATAAAACAACAGATTGAACGTGCACAAAAGATGTCTTTGTCGTTAAAGACTACAAGACAATATGTAGAGAACGATTATAAATGGAAAAAATTCCTTGCAGTGGCAATGGTGGACGACACGTTGCTCGACGATATTGATGCTCTTGTAGATGCAGTGGAGCGGTGGAACAAGAATATTGCTCTGCTGCCGCAGTGGCAAAAATATGCCGACCTGCTTAATTGGTTATATGCCAACGGACTGGGTTGTGCTGTTGTACGTTACCGGCAGGGCGAGCCGCTACAGGCGGTCAAGGAGGCTTTTATGGCGGCGTATTACAAAGATACCGCACACGCAATCATTGACAAGGATGCTGCACTGAGCGAGTTTAACGGCCTGTTATTTGAACAGGTGATAGAAAAATATACTGCACTTGCCAGGGAGTTCCAAATACTTACAAGGCAGGAACTGCTTGCCCGCTTGGTTGCAAATATTCCATTCGAGACTAACGACCCTGTAATAAGCAGCGAGATGACGCTGTTGCGCAAGCGCATAGGAAGCAAGGGGCGTGGGGCAAGCATAAGAAACATAATAGACCAAATGCCGAACTTGCTGCCAAGCCTTTGTCCGGTAATGCTTATGAGCCCGCTGAGCGTGGCGCAGTATATTGATATTGATGCTCCAAAATTCGATATAGTGGTGTTCGACGAGGCAAGCCAGATGCCGACAAGCGAGGCTATTGGTTCCATTGCCCGAGCAAAGGCGGCTGTCGTTGTGGGCGACCCTAAACAGATGCCACCTACAAGCTTCTTTGCGGTGAGCGCTACCGACGACGACAATGCCGATATTGACGACCTTGAAAGTATTCTCGACGACTGTATTTCGTTGTCTATGCCAACACGTTATCTGGGCTGGCACTATCGCTCGAAACACGAGAGTCTCATCGCGTTCAGCAACAAGAATTACTACGACAGCAGGCTTGTTACATTCCCGTCGGCCGATGACCTTAGCTCGCACGTCACTTGGCAGAAGGTCGAGGGGTACTACGACTATGGCAAGACACGTACAAACCGCGCCGAGGCCGAGGCTATAACTGCCGAGGCTATTGAAAGGCTGCAAAGTAACCCCGAGAGGAGCATTGGTATAATAGCCTTCTCGCGTCAGCAAAGCGACCTTATTGAGGATATATTGATCGAGGAACTTGCAAAGTATCCCGTCCTGGATGCTCAGAATCGCCAAAGCAACGAGCCGTTGTTTATTAAGAATCTTGAAAATGTGCAGGGTGATGAGAGGGATATTATTCTATTCTCGGTGGGATATGGACCAGACAAAGAGGGTAATGTCTCTATGAACTTCGGCCCACTGAACAAGGCCGGTGGCGAACGTCGCCTGAACGTGGCTGTGTCGCGCGCCCGCTACGAAATGAAGGTTTTCTCAACTCTCACCCCTGAACAGATAGATGAACGTCGCACACAGGCCGAGGGCGTGTTGGGACTTAAACGCTTCCTTAAATTTGCTCAACAGGGTAGCGGGGCTCTTGTTGACGAAAAGAGCACTAAAGGTAATGATAATGCAAACCTTATAAACCAAATTGCAACAAAACTGCGCGAGCGTGGCTACGAGGTTAATACGCAGGTCGGAACGTCGGACTTCCGTGTGGACATTGCCGTTGTTGACCCTGTCAACCGCGAGAAGTATATGCTTGGAATAGTTTGCGACGGGTGTGGATACTACAAGTTGAAGACTGCCCGCGACCGCGAGATTGTGCAGCCCACAGTGCTCAAAATGTTGGGTTGGGAGCTTATGCACGTCTGGTCGCTCGATTGGTTTATGCACCCCGACTCTGTGCTCAAGAGTATTTTTGACAAATTAGCAGGAAAATAAGATAAATGAGAGGTGTAAAAAAGTTGTTCTCGGGCTTCAGCCTTTTTGTCAAGGCTTACGAGGCTACAAAGCATCAAATATGGGTGTCGACAAAATTGTTGCTGCTGGTGACGCTGTTGTTTGCAGTAATGATGTTTATTGCCGAAAATAGTGTAAACAGTGACTACTCCTTTTTCGATGCTTTAGTTTGGACTTTTGTAAAATATGTAGAAGATCCTGCCGATGTCACTACAAGCCCGGTGACAATATTCGGACAGGTGGTTGGCACATTGGTTGGTGTGCTTGGTATTGCTATTTTTGCTGTACCTGCCGGATTGATAGGCTCGGGATTGATGGAGGCTATGGAGGACGAAAAGTACGAGAAAAGACTCAACGAGTATCATAGACGTCTTGGCAAGGTTTTTCGTCGCAGCAGCAGCAAGGCACTGCGCACCTACTTGAACTCCCTGCCCGACAAGGGTGGCGAGGCCTTGGCAAAACTTAATTTTGTGCCTCAATATGTACCACTCTCGCGCTTGCAGATACGTCAAGGACTCGAGTTTAAAGATGTGTTCGAGGTGTGTGACAGATTTCCTGGTTTCCGTCTTAAGAATCTTGCCGATGCGCTGAGCAACCAAGACAATCCGGAGGACCGTTTCGTGGTGAGCAACTTCCCCTTTAATACAACGTACGGTTGTTGCATAGACAGGGGGTCTAATGTAACAATTGTATGTCCTGTGGGGTATTCCGAGGTCGGTACAGGCTGGTTTAGCTTTTATATGGCAAAATTGGGTGGCTTTAACTATGTGTGCAAAGATTTCGAGGTCGATGTGGATGAGCTCGACTCATATTATAATATGTCACCCGAGCCTTTATATAATAAAAAGACTCGTTCGCAATACTCGGCGATGGATAAAATGGAACTTGCCGTGCTTGAGAAGAAAGAGAGGAACCGACGAGATTTTCTTGGTGATATAAAACGCCTTGTCAAGGACGAAAATTCGTGGGTAGTTGTTATAACCGAGCACGCTAAAAATGCCAATAATGTAATTGATTTTCATTTCTCGGCCAATAACAAAGACTTGTCGCAACCTACGGTGAAAAATGTGGCTCTGTTCGATGAACTATACGAAAGTTTTAGTCGTGTAATGGAGAGTGACTATGGTTTGTCATCGGTTAAGCAGACTACACGCTACCCATTGCTTAAAAATAATTTGCTCTATCGCTTGGAAAGAGAAGGAATCTGTTGCAATTCATTTGTGTTGCGCCCCTCGACAAAGCAAATGATATTCGACGAAAATAAATTGCTTATAGCGTATAGAATAGCTGAGACCCTGAGCGATAAATTTGATAATGGCAAAGGTATCGAGGCTAAAGACGCTGAGGACTTTGCAACGACCGGCTTTGGGTATAAAGAGTAATATAGCGTGAGCCCGACGAATTGTAACGGTTTGCGGATTTTGTATAACGATAAAAAAGCTGATGGAACTATTCAACCACAGCAGCGTTGCAATCACCAAACGCTATCTTGGCTTGCGGCAAGAGGAGATACTCGAAACGTATGACTGCTTGAGTTTCTAAACTGCTGCACACAACAATCCCCCGAGCTACCTTAATTATACATAGGTGGTTCGGGGGAATTATTTTTCAACTAATAATGTCTATTTGGTCCATCCCGACAGAGCATAGCGACGAAACTTTAGTTCGACAATACTTGCAGCAGTTGGTTACACGTAGCGAAGGCGAAGTTTGCGCCGTGTAGGTTGCGATAAGCAAGGATTGTCAAAGGATCTCTGAATCCGCGTATAATGAGATTCCTCACACAAGGTTCGGAATGACAAAACTTAGTTTTGTTATCGGCGAGTTCATTAGCGGCTGGTCGCACGAAGCATGGATGAAAATCATGCCGTGCGGGTCGCTA
>JAEIGA010010335.1_pt1 | contig 14145 bp, 32 predicted proteins | sample 9270691 | NCBI WGS metagenome assembly JAEIGA01 (sample SAMN17057246, study PRJNA624740) | gut metagenome | biome: biome; isolation source: fecal sample | host: Bos grunniens | place: China: Xizang | collected 2019 | reverse complement strand
TGCGTAAGTTTTCCATGTTTGATAACATTCAAATACACTCCCTTCAAATACGATCCGCCCAGTCCTCATTAAGACCTACAAGCGTTTTTCTGTTAAATGGATTTTCCGCATCATCAACTATGGAAGTGATTATTCCCATAGTTTCTAACTCTCTGATATAGCGGCATAGATTTGTTGCATCACTTGGCTTTTTTCCCATAGCCTTTGCAAGCTCCCGGTAGCTGCCATAGAATTTGTTACCATTTTCCATTAGATAACTTATAATGGCTGTCTGTGATGGATTTGTTTTTCTCTGTAGACGTAAAGCCCAGTCAAAAGTTACAGTCATAACATCTCCCCTTTTCTATTTAGTGTTTTTCCGTTTGCCGCCTGTTCAGGCGTTTAATTGAACGCGCCCACTATTGCAGACGCGCTCTCAAAACGTCCGACTATGTTATATCACCTTCTTTCCAGTGAATGAAAGTGTTATTTTATTGGTTTTTATTTGCCGATATACCGTCATTTCAAGAACTGATTTTCCGTAAGTCATTGATTATATCCTCTGCAACAGGGATTAAATCATCTTCTTCGCACATTTCTGCAAGCTGATCTTTGAAGTAGTCTATCAGATAACCAATATTGTCGTTCTGAATTTCCGATAGAATAAACTTTGCATTGCCTTTGCGGTCATCTGTTTTGAGCCAGCGGATTCTATCATCAAAGTAGAAGTCATATTCTCCCCTTGCCGCCATAAACTCCTCTATGGTATCGGCAAGTGTTTTCTGCTCTATATATTCGCTGCACCATGTATGTTTTTCCATAACTCAAACCTCCTTATTATCAAAGCAAGCTATAATATCATCTTCAACAACGTGATATTCTCCATCTGCTCCTATTTCTTCGGTTACATAATACACATCATAGCAAGCGTAGTCTGCTTCTTTAACTACTGCACACTCTGCAAACCTTAACACTTCCGCTTCTGTTGTATCGGCTGCACTAAAGCGGTCAATGATATTTCCGTCTGTGCTATCAACAACTTCATAATATGCTTTCATAATTAAACCTCCTCTAACTCCGCATAACCTTTAACAGCATCATCAACATGAATTTTCCTAAAGGCTTTTCCATTGACTTCAATTATCGTCCCTGTACTATACCAGCACATTTCCGATCTTGCTATCATCTCAGGCGTTGTCTCAAACCTTGACATTATTCTATTCTGTGAGACTTTTCCTGTTGGTTGCTTTATAGTGATATTATATTCGTACATAATCACGCCTCCTTAATAAATACCTCTTTACTATAATCGTATGTGTAATATCTTATTGGTTTTCCGTACTCCTCAATCTCTGATCTTACATCCTCACAACCTGTTCTAAGCTCATCAAAACGAATTTCCGCTAATGACTGCCATATTGATATACTTCTATCACTATGCACGTTTTTAGTGAATTTCCGTACATCATCCCAAAATGTATTGATATTGGTTAGCGTGTTCAACTTGTCTGCGATTTTCCGTTCTGCTGCATTCATATATTCAAGATACTTTTTCATAGTGTTACCTCCTCAAATTTCCATTTCTGCAAAGCGTTTCATTTCTGAAACAAGTCCTTCGGGATAGCTTGCATACTTTTCCATCCATACATCAAAGTGCATACTCAGATAGCATTCAAAGTTATCCATATTATCTGGCTTTTCAGCTAACATCTTGATAGCCTTGACAAATTCCATTGATAATTCCTGATTATTCATATTGACCTCCTTGCCTTTATAGGCTGTTTTGATTTTCCGTTTAAGCGTATGTGGAAACGGTCATTTCTGACCGCTTCGGCTCACGTTTAAACAGTCATTTTATTCAGCGTGATCTTGAATCTCCGTACACGATACAGTTAATTTTCCGCATTGAATCTGTGTAGTTGATATTCTCTATCCAATATCCACAAGCCGATTTGAAGTCATAGCTCCAATGCCTACACGATAAATCGTTGAAGTAAATAGGCTTATTCAAAATTTCCTTTGCGACCGTATTCAAAATATGACTTTCAAGCATATTTCCAAAATCGCCTTTAAATGTGATAATCAATTCGCAGCCTGTATCTGATATGGGTATGCTTCTAACTGTTGTTTTCATAATCATTCCTCCTTAATTTTCCGTTGTGGTTTAATGTATGCGGCTGCGGTCAAGCTCTGGCTATTGACCGCAACGACCTGCATTAAATCTACTCTTTTATTTAGAAAAATATTTTTTATTCCAAAAGTCAATAGTTTCAATGCATTTTCGTTCAGTCTTATATTTGCCGTGACAAATATATGTAGAATAACAATTGTTCTGATTGTCATATACGCACCACCACACTTTTCCATCAAGTGCAGTTCTTTTTCTTGGCTCAAATCTGTTTGCCATAACTTTTCCCTCCTGTTAAAATACACTTTTCATTTGTTTACTTGTGTGGGTATAACTATTCAGGGATTTTTCCCTGTGATTATATTATATCACTAATTTGTTATTATGTCAATAACTTTCCGATATATTATAATATTTTAATTATGCCGTTTTGATCCGCGTATACCGTCAATATTTCGCTTGAATTTTCCCACATCAACAGTATATCAATTTTTGATTTTTCCGATATTGTTACATCATACATACAACATATATCATTGTTTACGCTGCATATTTCCCATTCTATAGGGTATTCAATGTAATTTTCTATTATTATGTCATTGATTTTTGATTTTTTCAGCGTATAAGCATTATGTTGTATTGAAGTTGCAACACATAATATTAACGCTGCACAAATAGCCTTTATTTTTCCCATTGCATTATGCCTCCTTGTATTCGGTATAACGTTCTTTTGCTTTTTCCGTCAATGAATACCATACATTTTCAGGGATATAAACGTATTTTTCTGCTATAATATCCCACATCATAATGCAAATTTTTCCGTTAAAAGTACAATACATCTTTATACCTCCTTAAAATAACTCACTATCAGGAATAGCATACATTTTTCCCGTGTTTATATCCTCATAAATATTGAATCCGAGTCCGATATCATACAATATATAGCGGACTTCTTTTGACTCGATATCGCTATAATTTACAACGTATAGCGTTGTTTTTCCAGTTTGTAAACTATTATAATACATTGTTTTCATAATAACGCCTCCAGTCATTTTAAATATGTGTTTTATTGTTTATAAGCTCTTGTTACATAGTATCAACATTTTTTCGCTGATACTATGTTGCAAAAGTTTATATACAGAAATTCCAATATCTGAAAAATGGATTTTCACAACTAATTGCAAAATGCGGTTTATTCATTTTGTGATCTTTATAATATTTTTCCGCTACATCATAATAGCTCCGTAACATTTCCGATAAAGTCATTTCGTACTGTTTTAAAGGTTTTTCCTGTCTTGTAAAAATATCCCTTGACCATAGTGTAAAGATATATGTTTTTCTGTCTGTTATATCAATTAAATCTGAAGTGCTGCGAAAATATCCGTCATTGCCTATAATGTAAAATTCGTCTGATTCGTCAAAAATTTCCGTCAATAGCCATTCAAGCTCTTTTTTGTTTGCCTTAATAGCGGATGATCCAAAGTTAGTATAGTTAAAGAAATTTCCATTTTTAACTATAGAAGTGTGCATTTGACCAACTTTTTTGATTGAATATCCGTCATTTAACCATTTAAAAATACGTTCAACTTTATTCATAATTTTTCCTCCTTGAATTTGTTATGTTGTGAATAAGCGTATATTTATAGGCTTGAATTTTTTCAGTCAAGCCCATAGTATATAGGTTTATTCAACTTCTGATCTTGCAATGATTTTTCCTTCATAAAAATAACCTTCTTCATCAAAATTTCCAAAAGGTATTTTATTTGTAATTTGTCCGGCGTGAATACCATTGATAAACAAATGACCATATTCATTTACAGTTGCGGTCATTGGTGTATCTGTTTTGTAGTGCTGATTTACGCGGAATTTTCCCACAACGTCAAGTATACACTTTATGTCAAGCTCCTGACTTATGTCAAGTTTAGGGCAAATTTCCGATTTTATCCAGTTTAACATATCACGTCTATTCATGATAAAACCTCCTTGATATAGCTTTTTGTAAGTCGCTGAAAAGCTGTATAAAATTTCCGTCCGCATATTTCCTGATTGACATAGAAGTGACCGCATTTTGTCCGCTTAATTATCCATACTTTATGCGGATTATATTTGTCAATTATTCTTGTAATGGTCATATAATCGCCTCCGATTTTCCAATATTAGCACTTTTCAAGTGCTTTATGAAGTGTATCAACTTTTCCGCTGATACACTCGAAAAGCATTTGAAACTTTGATTTTATGCAATGAATTTTTCCGTATACTCTAAAAATTCTATGTATTCCCCGTCCGTCCATCCGTCCGCTGAATATGCATTTTCCAGTACTTCACGTATTGCATTAATACTTGTATTCATAGCAACGTCAAATTTATTTTTCCATAGCTCTAACATAACATCAAACCTCCATTTTATTAGAAATATGCACATTCTGATTTGATATTGTTATCAATTCTGAATTGCCTTTTGTCAATTGTAGCCTCCGCAACATACGGTAAACCGCTGCGACGGTCAACACCTGTATATAATTCATATAAAGGCTGTCCGCCGTATCTGATAGAATACGCTTTTTCGGGTGCACATTCTTCCATTGTTTCACCGTCTCTTATGTGTAGTTTTATTTCTTTTTCGGGTAAATTTGCCCATAAGAAATAAAGAGTATTTGCACCCGTGATCATGTACATTTTGTAATTATTCATACAATAACCTCCTTGAAAATCCAGTGAATCACACGCCAACTATTGCCAACGTGCTATTGCGGTGTAATTTTTCAATTTGCCCGTATTGAAAAAATTGTAAAAGAACGGTCATAGCAATTAGTTTAAAGCTCCATCGCCGCGTCAAGGCTTGCTATTTGATGGAGGAGGGCGGGATCTCCGCCCCATAGAATTTGAATTTTATTAGAATGCCTCATTGAAAAAGTCCTCTACAAGTTTGTCCATTAAGGGCTTTTTGTCCTGATATGTTGTATTCCAATCGTTTATGATCTCTTTAGCTCTGTTTTCGTACTTGCTTATAATGTCGCTGTCTACTCTGTTGCCTATCATACCGCGATAGCCTGTAGTTAAACACTTGTTACCATAGCAAAAAGCATCAAAGTTCCATCCGTAAACGCCTGAAGTGTAGTGAGTTATGCCGTCAAAGTATCTGAAAAGATGCCATAAATCGCAATAGCCTACACATTTGCAATTGTAATTTGCCGCTAAATAACGACGTGTAACCTTAGTTTTATTCATAAAATAGCCTCCTTTAAAATGTTGATTTGATTTGCTTATGTGGGATGACGTTTTTTTATCGTTGGTACGTCTCAAAACAACGTTGTTTTTATGCTGTTATTTTTTTGAATATTTCTGATACATTTTCGTTGTCTGTGTATCTTTTTGCATATTCTGAAAGCTCGTTTGATTCCGTCGGAATCCAGTAAACTTGATTGTTATACAGCATTTGAGCGTCTTTTCTTGCTTCATGCTTAATGTTTATTGCGTTCTCCTTGCCTATTAAATCAACGGCAATATTTTTCACTGTCTTGATCTGTGTGAGAAGTTCGCGACAATCACCGTCATAGAACTTTTCAAGCTCCTCGTTATCGTTGCTGTATGCATCCGCTGCGCTAAGCTGTGCGCCTCTATAGCAAAGGTAAAGATCAAGCATTTTTGTGTAAAAGTATTTTCTTAACATAAAGATCACTACTCCTTAAAATTATTGTTTCATTTGACTTTCGTCAAAGTTTGTGATATAATATCAATACTGAAAACATTCAGTATTCATGTACTATCACAAACTTTTCACTGCGTAACACTTTCGCGCTCGTTCGCATGCAGTCAAGCTCTCACCATTGACCGTTTAGCTCCTCCCGTTTACCCCGTCAAGGAATAGAGGTTTTACAAGCTTGTTATACAGCCGCTTGATTTACTTTTGCATTCATATTTTCGGTAAAGTTTCAAGGTAGTTTCTCTTTTTGCTTTACCTCTTTGCGTATTCTTTGCGGTTTGTCTGACCGCGTTTTGTGTTGTTTTCGTTTCTGTGATTATAGTATAGCATAACATTAACGTTAAGTCAATAACATTGGTATATATTATTTTGTTTTAACATAAGTTTGTAAATATTGACGGTAAAAACATAACATCAACGTTATGTTTATTGTGCTATTTGCCCATAAAAGAAATTGGAGGTATTACAAAATGTTATATTTCAGCGATATTATACAACATCTGCTTATTGATAAAAAAATGAATAAAAAGCAAACTGCGGAGGCAGCCGGTTTATTATCTGCCTCTTTTAGCCGTATGATAAACAACCCAAACAACGACTATCATATATCAACTTTATGCGATATTATCAAGGCTCTTGACTGTACACTAAAGATAGATATAATTGATTCAGAATCAAACAAAGTTCTCTATACTATTAAAGAGGATAAACAGTAATACTTTAGACGATTAAAGCAATTCACATCCAGTACCAACAACTCGTAAACCAAAAATAATTTACACGTTCTCAGAGCGTTTCAAATACCGTTTTTTGACGTTCTACACGTCCCATAGTATAGTTATACTACCCATACCGTCAGAACGCTGTTAACGTGCATTTTCACCGTTTATTTGACGTTAACGGTTTATCGGGTTTTATCAGCTTTTCAGAATCTTACATACTGCCCTATTTATCGCAATTTGTACGGAATCACGGCTTGCTACTGCTCATTTGTTATTATGTACTTTGCGTATATTCTATCTTGCATTATACTCAACCTATACAGCATAATGACTTCAGTCGCCTATAATTCGGGATTTTCAGGGCAAAGATCGGCGAAGATGATCGAGGCTGTTTTCGGGTTGTTCTTGCCTGTATATCGCTGTTTGTGGGTTACTGCTCATTTAGTTTATCGGTTCACTTGAACTCTTTTTGTGTTAGCGTGACTATATTATGCAGAACAATGAACGTTTTGTGTGTTATTATGACTGTGATATAGAAAAAAATCACTTCATATACTTTTAGTGGACAAAACGAACAAAATACAAATAATGCACCTATAGTGGACAAAATTAAAATTGATGATTTCGGGCAGTTTCAAGAGCTTACAACCATTAAAGAGATATTAATAAAATAGATATTTAAACAATTGCATTTGGACAAATCAATTGTTTGTTGCCTATATAGCGCGGTTTAAGGCAATAGATCAGGGGGATATATTTACATTTTACCGGCTGAATCCGCAGCACCGGCAGGGCACAGGTGTTCATTCAGTCTCATATGAAAATTTTTAAAGTCTGCGAAATTTATGTCATTTTTCATCGCTGTCATTTTCGGACAAAACCCTATAAATAGCCTTTAAAAGAATACGCAAATCCCGACAATTGCGGAGCAAACTCTGGCAGAATCCCTACTTTTGGGCTAAACATTGGGCTTTGGGGCGAATGGCAATTTTCTCTTTGCTCTGTCGAGCTTTTTCTTTAGTGGCGGCTACTTCAATTCTCGCCGCTACAGAACGAGTTGGGGCTACTATAACTAAGAAAAAAATTGTTTATTATTAGGGGTTGCCGAAGAAGTCATGGCTACTGTAAGAGTAGGGGCAACTTTTTTTTAGGGGCTTGACAAAGAAAGAAATTAGTGTTATAATGGGAGTGAGGAGAAAAGTGTGGGGATAGGTCTGTATTGACAGAGAAAGAAATTAATGTTTCAATCTACTTCGTCGGACGTTTCAACTTCCTGTAATAGTTATAGGAACGTGAAATACGAGTTTGGCGATTTATAGGCGTTTGTTAAGGAAAATGGGGTAAAGTTACTGACTATTTTAGGGGGCGATTTTGAAAGTTAGTGAGACGGTTTTTCGGCAAAAACAGGCTCTTTAGTGTAGTGAAGTGTGCCTGTGAAACAATTTTGTGAAACAATTAGAAAGGTGGTAGTATTTATTGTTATCAGAAAAGAAATTAGCTCTTTATGATGAAGAAACAGGAGAGCGCATGGGAGAAATTCCTGCGGGTTCTACGGTGGAGACACCAGAACAGAAAAAACTTAAACGAGAGATAACAGAGAATAAAGTTAATCAAAAGTTCTTTGTTAGAAGTGAGTGTGGCAAATTTTTTTGGAGTTTGTATTATCCAGAAGAAGATTATTTTATTGATGTATCAGATGCAGTTCTTTCGAGAATTATTTACTTAATGACTTATCTTCCTTATGATAGAAATTATTTGGTAATTCGAGAAGATGTTACTATGCCATATAGACCGATGAGAAAAGATGATGTCCAAAAGGTGCTTGGTCTGACAAAACAGTGGTTTAATGATTTTTGGGATAATCTTATGAAAACAGGTGTTATTACGGAGCAAGAAAACGGTAAACTCGTTGTGTGTGACAGATTCAGGCGTGGTAAGCTTGGTGCGAGGGCTAAAAAGGATATGTCGGCAATGAAGATATTTGATAACTGTGTGCGATACCTTTATGAAAATACCACAACAAAGTCTCACAGATATCTTGCTTATCTTTACAGGCTTATTCCTTACATCAATGCAAGTTACAATGTATTCTGTTCCAATCCAGAAGAAACAGACAGAAGCAAAATTAAATGGTTGACCGCAAGAGAGATGTGTACGATTCTTGGTTTAGATGAGAGTAATGAGACGAGAGTTGTGAGTACCTTATTCAAACTGTCATTTATTGACAGGAACGGTGATAGCAGAAGCGTTATTAAAATGCTTCAAGATGTAAAAAATGGTGAAACCCGTAGATTTATAGCAATTAATCCTCAGTTTTATCAAGGATATTGCATTACGCCTACAGAAGCAACCACTCTTATGCAAGAATTTTTATTAGAGGATAGAGAGGTGTCAGAAGGTGAAACTAAGAGATTACCAGACAGAATGTATTGAGACTCTTGACCGCAAAGGCTCTGGGCGATGGCTCGTGCAGATGAGCACAGGTTTGGGCAAGACAGTCGTGTTCACTCACATGAAACGGCAAGGGCGTATGCTCATACTCTCTCATAGAGAAGAACTTGTAAATCAGCCACTAAAATATTTTGAGTGTTCTACTGGCATTGAGATGGCTGACAAAAGATCCGACGGAGAGGAAGTGGTATCAGCTTCGGTTCAATCGCTCGTACGCAGACTTGGTAAGTTTAAGGGCGACGAATTTGACGTAATCGTTGTTGATGAAGCACATCATGCCGCAGCAAAATCATATCGGACAATACTTAATCATTTCAAGGCAAGGCAAGTGGTTGGTTTCACGGCAACTCCAAATCGTGGCGACAAGGTTAGGCTTAACGATGTCTTTGACGAGATTGTGTTTGAGCGAAATCTGCGTTGGGGTATTGAGAATAAGTACCTGAGTGATATTGATTGCAAGCGTGTTGATATAGGTTATGACCTTACCAATGTCCATACAAGACAAGGCGACTTTGCGCAAGATGAACTTGCCAAGCAGATGGAAGGAACGGAGAAAGCAATCGCAGAGGTTTATAGAAAATATGCTAAAGGAGCAACCCTAATATTTGCTTCGTCTGTTAAACACGCAGAAGCTATCGCCAAGAAAATAAAGGGTGCGGTTGCAGTCACGGCTCAAACTCCTAACAGATCAGAAATTGTAAAGAAGTTTACTGAGAGAAAAATACCTTGCATTGTTAATTGCATGATATTCACCGAGGGAACTGATTTGCCTTTAGTCGAAACGGTTATCATTGCAAGACCTACTCAGTCAGACGCTCTGTATGCTCAAATGGTTGGCAGAGGACTTCGACTTTGTGAGGGCAAAGACAAATTAAAACTTATCGACTGTGTAGGTATTACGGGCAAAAGAGATTTGTGCACAGCTCCGTCGTTGCTTGGGCTTGATATTAGTGTGCTTGATAAAAACAAACGCAATAAGGTCGAGGGCGATTTACTTAAACTTGGTGAAGTAATTGATAGACTTACTGACACTCCAAAGGTTTGGATAAAGAGTATTGAGAATGTGCGGCTTTGGGGAGAAGAACAAGGGTATAATTTGCGTGATGTTAATTATTGCCGTATGCCAGATGGCTCATTTATATGTAATTTACCTAATGGCAGAAGAATAACAATCCCCTGTCCTGATGTTATGGGTAATGTAATTTCACAAGCAACTGGCAAATCAATACCTATTCAAGAAGCCTTTGATAAAACTCGCAAGTTTCTTGAAAGAAATTATAATGATAGCAAGAATATTTGGGACTCAAGAGCTTCGAGAGGTTGGGCGAGAGAACACGCTTCTGATAAACAAATTGCCTTTATCAAGAAGAATTGTAAGGAATATTTAGACGATATTAACTTTTCTTGGCTAACAAAATTAGAAGCTTCACAAATAATTTCAAGAATTTCTTATGAAAATTCAAAAAAACTCTTGACAAAGTAAGAAATTAATGGTATAATGTAAGTGGAAAAGGAAATACGGATATTTTTATAGTTTTACATAGCAACAAATTAGCGAAAAGAGGTGAGAATAATGAATGAGTTGCTCCAGTTTATGACCGTCCGAGAAGTTTGCGGTCTAATAGAAGTTATAGTACAGTCCAGTAGTCAGGAACAGGAGTATCGAGATGATTACTACGGCTGCCCAGAATATAAGCAACACCAAGAAACTTGGAACTGAGGAGGAATAAATATGACAGCTTTGGATAATTTTATTGCCAAAACTAAAAACGGTGTTTGTCTCGTGCTTCAGCGTGATGGTGAGGGTGACGCTCTCCTGCGAGTGTTGCACCGTGACTACACAGAGTATGAGGTTTGGTGTGGTGGCGTACAGATATGGCAGACTAATGATCGTGACTCCGCACATAAAATGTACGGCAGACGCAAGTCAGAATACGCAACGAGAATGTATCGTTGGTCTTATGCGGGGTGATGATATGCTATATCCAGCTCAATTATATCGCGAGGAATTGAAGCGGCGATTAGTAGCCGCGTGGTATGACGATAAGTACAAGTATTATTTTAGCGGCTCTGGTTATGAATTAAATTTGCCCGACAACAATGAGACTCGCCATGACTTTGTTCACTTAGATAAGGACGGCAATGTGGACGGTTACTTCTCTTATCAAATTGATTGGCACTCTAAAAGTCTATACAATTTTGGTCTAATAGGCTTTGCTAAAGACAATACAATGTTCTTACGAGATTGTGTGCATGATATTATGGCAATGGCTAAACAAGGTATACGCAGAGCTGAGTTTTGGGCTTGGAAGAAAAATCCTGCTAATAAGTTCTATGAGCGATTAATTAAGAAAGCTCCTGTTGGTAGAATTGCAGGTCAACTTTGGCAAAGTGGCTATTTTGACGGAGAGTATCAAGATACTGTGATTTATGAAATATTCTTTGAGAGGAGAAATGAATATGTGTTGGGGAATACCTGATGTGCCAGTAGAAGTGGAGATGCCTAAACGTGAAGTTGGTGTGGACTTTTTAGACGCACTGGCACAGCTTTGCCAAGATTGCGACATTGCCCATATTGGAATTGATGGAGACAATATCATCTTCAGCGATATTGAAGGTCTGAACTCCATATCATTTATGGATTATCTTAATGGCAAATTTGTGGGCGTGTGTCAGAACAAATTCATGAGAGAGTACGGAGGTGCTATTGATGTGGATTGAGGGAAAATGGTTTGAGGAGTGTCAACTCCCTGCTTACCTCAAGGATGAGAGAGAAAAATCTTACCTTGAAGGCTACACGGCTGCGGTTGCAGTAACGGCAGACAACTTTGCGGTGGAGTTACAGAGACTCCGAGAAGAACGTGATGCCTATAAAAAAGAATTGACAGATTGGCTTCGCAAGGCTTGTGAGTGCATAGCAGGCGACGATTTTGATTGCAGCATTTGCCCTTATTACGATTTGGTTACGAATAACGGGTGTCCGAGTAAGGTGAGCGTGTACGCCGCAAAGCTGAGATTAGAAGAATTAGAAAAGGAGAGATGATTATGATACATCTGATATTTTCATTCGTGTGGGCTGCGGTTGGCTCAGTCGCCACGAAGTATTACGCAAAGAACTACGAGGAGCACGTTTTCAACCCTCTGCCAACATACATAGCATTCAGTTTTATGGTGGCAGGAATTGAACTTGCGAAGTTTACAGGCTGAAAGGAGAATGAATATGACGCTTAGAGAAGTTTTGGATAACAAATCGCAGGTGCGCATTAAGGAATACGAGCGTTGGGGTGACGGCGTAATATTTGTGGGCGGTTGTTTCTATGGAGACAACACTCTCATTCAGATAGACGGTAGGCAGTATAGCATGAACATGGAACTTGCGGCTGTTGAGTGGGATGACGACACCCTTATGATTATGAGGTGAGCAGACATGACGATTGATGTTTTGAAAATGGTTATGAAATGTGGCGACCAAAACGGATCTGCGTTGCGTGACCTTCTAAAGTATTACAAAATCAAGGACAACGATTTGTCACACATAGACGATACGATGGCACTCAAATGGATATCCAAGCGACCATGTGAATGTTGGCACGATGGTAGATGTTGGGGACCGCGCGAAGAAGAATTGTGTACGTGTGGTGGCAACAAACTAAAATGCGACTTTATGTGAGGAGTGATAGCAATGTCAGAAGAAATTACTTTTGCCATTAAGAAATTCAGCCGAGATGCGGAACAAACCGATGCTTTCTGTGCGTTGCTTGATTACTACGGGAAAACTCGGCTCATGGATATTACAGATGAGATGGGTTTACACTTCCTGAATCTACTCAGAAGTGGTGACATACGCATTTACAACGAGAAATCAACGGAAGATTAACGCAAAATTTTGAGACTAAGCGTTTCAAGGTCAAATTATACTACAAAAATTAGCATGGCAAATTCGCGTTGATTTGCCGTTAAAACACGAGGAGGGTAAAATGATAGATATTATAGATGGTTGGTCATTTAACATTGACGAGCACCAATATGTGCTTGTTCATACGTACATCAAGGAGCGCATTAATTTCAAGACTCGCAAAGGTACGGGCGAAATGGTTGAGAAGTCTGAGGAAGTCGGCTACTTCACTACGGTTGAGGCAATGCTGCGGAGACTGGCAGAGATACTGGTAAGAGACAAGGTTGGCGAGGGGCAGATAGAAACCATTAAGGATTATGTCGCAGAGCTTGACCGCATAAATAAAAGATTACATGAAGCTTGCAGGGGGTATTGAGCATGATTGATAGGGCTACATTTCACAAGTGTATGGCACACATTAAGAACACGATGGAAGTTATGGACAAGGATTTGGATATAGTCGAGTCGGTGCTTGGTGGTTGCGAGAAACTGTCTGCAATGATTGATGTAAGTCCAATGCTTGACTTATTGGCTATGGTGTGTGGCGACAGCAAAGGATTTATTAATATGTTTATCTTCGATTGCGCTTGGGGCGAAGCTGGATATAGCGTGATGAACAGCAAGGGCGAGAAGCTGCCGTTTAGGACATATGATAATCTTTATGATGTGCTGATGTATCAGTGTCCGTGGGAATTGAAAATGTGCTGGGATAAATAATTTTTGTGTGGGCAAAGCAATAAATTAACGATAAGGAGGAATGAGATTGGAAACAAATTCGGTATACATACTTTCATGTGAGGCGAAAGACCTTTATGCAGCCAAGAGATTGGTTAATCCCGTAGTGGATGATAAAGGCGTGGTTCTCGGACATACTAATACCAATCTGAAGCGTTGGAAGAATACACTTGACTTCAGCCTTGATCTTATGAAACTTCGTGAGGTCGCCTATCAGCATTATCATAATCGTAGTTCATTCTTCTTTGATAAGGAGTTGGGCAAGGAATTTACTCAGCGTGTTATTAACGTAGACTTTGATTTAGCCTATAAAGAGTGGAATCGTCATGGTGACATATATGTGCGTGATGGATATGGTATGGCGGACATCAAAGAGATTGGCAAGTATGGAGACAGAACATTCTACAAGGACGGAATCTGTATTGGTGTAAAGATTGGCGATGTCGCAGAAGATGAAGTTGTAGTATGGGACGGTGTGCCGAAGTATTTTGTGTATGACGAAACTAATCGCAAAATTAAACTTGGTAAAAGC
>JAEIGA010010334.1_pt1 | contig 14146 bp, 8 predicted proteins | sample 9270691 | NCBI WGS metagenome assembly JAEIGA01 (sample SAMN17057246, study PRJNA624740) | gut metagenome | biome: biome; isolation source: fecal sample | host: Bos grunniens | place: China: Xizang | collected 2019 | reverse complement strand
CCTTCTTTTGCCGGGCAAAAGAAGCAAAAGCCCCGGCACACGGGACGCATCAGGCGGCTCTGCCTTTGTTCAGAAGTTGCCTTTGCGGCAACATTCTTCAGTCGGTGGCGAGCCTTGTCGCTCGAGTCTTTTCGTCTGTTTTTCGGGTGCTGCGGAACTCGTTCAGTTATCCGCACTTTGTGCGTATAACTAACACTCAGACAGTCCTCGCACTTAATCCGAAAAACAGCCGGCCTCTCGACTGTGATGCTTACGGTGCCGGTTGACTATTAAGTTACCAATGCTATGGATGGAACCGCATAAATACTGCGGATTGAAACACATTTTTATACCCTTTTAAACTTTTACCGGACACCAATATTTTAATTTATACACAAAAGAGGCTATACCTTTATAGGTATGGCCTCTTAAGGTTTGTCATAATGCACACTGCCTGTTTTCGGATTCGGTGCGTTACATCAGCAGGTATTTAAGTACTGACTCCCAGTCGGGGAACTTTTCGGAACCGAAATGCAACCATTCGCCTTTGAATTCGCTCGCTCCGTTCTTTCCTCTGTCGTCTATCAGATAGTCGCCATCCAACAGGTCTTTGCGGTGGGTTATTATCAGACGCTTGTGGAATACGTCGTCGAGATATTTCTTCACCCATTCAACTTTGTCGGATGCTGCAGTGGGGTTGTTCCACGGCGAGGTTGTCAGGATGAATACGTCGTAGTTGCGGGCAAGTAATCGTACTACCTCTGCTGCGCCGGGAATTGGATCCATCAGCGAGAATATACCCGGTATCTCATCCAGTTTTCCTTTGTATTGTTCTTTGGTTGCTTCGTCGAGTTTATCTATTCCGGATTGAAAGTCAACAAGCACACCGTCCATGTCGAAGTATATTCTTTTCTTGTTCATAGTAATGTTTTTATTGTGTTAATCGTTGCAAAAGCAAATATACACCATTTAGGGACAATTTCTATTATTTTTATGCTAAATGTTTTATACTTTATCGTTAAAAGAGTATCATCCTTTGCCACACAACGGACGGTAGCAGCAGAATTTGCATCTGCTTTTTTCCTCGGTGCATGTGAATGGCAGGTTTATATTGAATATGTCGTTCAGTGTTTCCTGTAGTTTTACAAGGAATTTGTGTTCATTCGTATTTTCGTCTGCAGGTCCGTCACTGAATGTTGAAAAGTCTGTCACCGCCTTTTTGTCTATTATAATGGTGAAGTCTTCTCTTCTTGCTTTTTTCTCGTCGTGTATGTATAGTAGCGAGGGTGATATCTTTTTCTCCTTTTCCTTTTCGGCCATGGCTGCCGAGTATAGCATTGCCTGGAATATGTATCCGCTTCGTTTGCCGGTGGGTGCGAAGAGGGCTTCGATGTTTTTGGGCTTATTGGCTTCTCCGCCGGTCTTGTAGTCGACAATCTCAATGGTGTCGCCTTTCATGTCGATGCGGTCGATACGTCCACCGATGTTCAAAGGAATCTTTTCTCCGTCGGCAGTTGTGGCTTGCATGGTGAAACTTATATCTTGTTCGCTGCCCACGTATGTGAATGGTGCATGTTGTGCATCCATCTTTACTAGTCGGGTGAGGAAGCGTTTGAGTACTTCGCGATTGATATATTGCAGGCCGTCGTATTGGGGCTTTCCCTCCTGCTCACCTGTGAAGAAGCACTCTTTGAATGCCTGGTCGATGAAGGGATATAGCAATGCACTCTTCTTTATGTATGGTTCCAGCTGCGACTTTTGTATGTATGAACCACCATCTGCTACTATATGTTCGTAGAACAGCTCTGCTGCTCTGTGGAAGATGTTTCCGAAGTCTGTTGCCTGTATGGTATCTTCCACCTCCTGTGTCTCTCTGAGTCTGCCAATATAGTAGTAGAAGAACTTCATGGGGCAGTCGAGGTATTTGTTTATTCCACTGGGTGTCAGCACCTGTGCATGGCTGCTTCGTCCTGTGTCGAAGATGCTGCGCAGGCGTTCTATCATTTCGGCAGTTTTTGCTACTCCGCCTTCTGTTTGGTATTCTATGCTTTTTTGTTCGGCATTAAGGTGAATCTCTGTTATTTCATCCGGTCGTTGGGTGAGCATCTGCAACATGTATCTTGAGCGTTCTCCATCGTTCTCGGTGGAGTTGTTGTACATCATTGTGATGTTTTCGGCCCTTTGCATCAGACGGTGGAAATTGTAGGAGTATACTGCGTTGCGCTGCTCGGCGAGCATTAGCCCGAAGGCGCGACGCAGGTTGTACGGTATGAATGAACTGTCGTTTACATTGCGCGGCAGGTTGCTGTCGTTTGCCGATAGCAGTATAAGGTTCTTAAAATCGAGGTTGCGGGTCTCAAGAAGTCCCATCACCTGCAGTCCCACGACCGGCTCGCCGTGGAAGGGGAGCTTCAGTGTGGAAATGATGCGCATGAACAGTGACGCAAGGGTCTTTAGCTCTATGGATATTTCGCCTGATTCGAGCAGCGACAATATGCGTTGCGCCTGTGTGTAGACACTGAAGAGCGATTCGCGGAAGAGCTCTTCGTAGGTGTCGTTCTCCTCTGCAACTGCACTGTTTGTCACCGTGTATATTATGTCGCGTATGTTGTTTATCCACGACTGACAGTCGGTGGCGGGAGTGAAGATTTTCTTAAGAAAATCGTCGGCATGAAGTATTTCGGCACCGGGTTGCAGCAGGTGTTCTTTTGCTATCTTATCGTTTATGGTTGCTGCATTTTCGCTGCATTGCAGTGTGTAGGGGTGTTTCAGTATGCTGTGAACTGCATTGTACCGGAATGAGTTGTTGCTGCTGTCGTATTCCTTTATCTGAAGCTCTATCAGACGTTGCATGAAGCTGTAGACAGGTGTATGGGCTACCGGATAGCCCATTGTCACGTTTAGGTTCTTTATGCCGGGTGGGATGCTGTGCAGCACTTCGTCGAGCAAGCCTTCGTCGCAAAGTACAACTGCTGTTTCTATTTCGTTTCCTTCGGTAACCTCTTGTAGCTTTTCGGCAAGGTGGCGTGTTTGTATGTTGTCTGTTGCTGCCGAAACGAAGGTGATGTTCTTCTTTTTGTTAAGGTTGTCGTATGCTTCGTTCTCCAGAGCATTGGGATATTGTTTCAGGTTGTGCTGCATGAAGCGTCCGGCTTCGTGGTGCTTACTGCCTACGTAGGCTGTGTCGTAGTCCCAGTAGAAGAGTGCTTTCCCCTGCTCGTGCAGGATTTTGAACATAGCATTCTCGACGCTGTTAAGCGCATTGAAGCCTACGAAGATGTATTTGTCGTATGGAAAGTCGAGCTGCTCATCTTTTTCAATCACGTCGCGGCACAACATTCCGCTGTATGCAATTCCTTCGTTTCGCAGGGTGGTGCGCAGATTGTTGTATATCGGTAGCAGCACTTCCCAGACGTTGCGGAAGCGGCGTTTCACCTCGCTCTCTTCTTCGGGTTTTAAATTTGTGAAGAATTGTTGTATGGCTTCGCGTTGGGTGTCGTCGAGTATGTCGGCTGCGCTGCCCATTTCTCGCAATTCTTTGAGGTTGGCAAAGAGTTTGGCGGCATCGACCATGTTCTTGTCAATCTCGTTGAAGTCTTTTATCAACATTTCGCCCCAATAGTAGAATTTGTCAAGAGTCTCGTCGCTGCCTGTCTGTTTGCAATACTCTTTGTGAAGCTTGCTGATGAGCAGTATCGGGTCGCCCTCTATGCTGTCGCTGTTCTCCTGGAACAGTTCGTTTATGGTCATGTATGCAGGACTCCAGATAACTTTGTCGCTCAGCCTTTTTAGATATTCGTTGAAGAAGAGGCCTGCTCGTTTGTTGGGGAAAATGATAGCAATATCAGCAAGATGGTTGCCGTATCTGTCGTATATGTCTTTTGCTACTTTTTTCAAAAATGGTTCCATGCTATACCTCCTCTATTTTGTTTGTGTATATGTACCAAAGATAACCTTTAACCTGTTTGTATCCCATGTTTCGGAGCAGTGATTTATACTCTTCGACCTGGCGGATATATGCCTCTTGCCGTTTACCGAATTTAAAGTCTACTACTATTGCTGTGTCGCCGCTGACCATTACTCTGTCGGGGCGTTTGTCGTTGCCGTTGCTGTTCCTGTCGAGTATGGTACATTCGTTGTAGAGCTTGTATTTGCCATTGAACCAGTCGGCTGCTTGTGGATTGCCAAGTGCTGCACTTATCAGTTTCTCTATGCTGTGATATTCGCTGTCGGTGGCAATGATGCCTTGTAACTGCATCTTTTTCAGTTGTCGTGCAAGCTCTTTGCCGGTTCGCAGATGCGACAGCAGTTCGTGTAACAATTCGCCGCGGGCAATGTAGTCGAGTGTCTGTTTCTCCTCCTTGTCGTTTGCCAGAAAACGCTTCAGGTTTTTCGATTGTCTGAAGGTGAGTTTGTTGTCGTACGAGAGGTAGGACTGCGTGTGACTTGCCGGGGTGTTGATAAATGGATTATCGTTCTCTTTTTCTTTCTTCTCTTCGGATTTTACAATCTCTCCGTAGGTGAATATCAGCTTTTCTTTGTCGTATGTGGCTTTTTCGAGTGTTATTTTTTCAATTAATTGTTGCAGGTAATTGGATATTGAGTTTGAATCGCCTTTTGCGTCGGAGAAAATGAAAAGGTTCTTTCCGGCACGTGTGCAGGCTACATACAGCAGGTTGAGGTTGTCTACCAACTGGAACAGGTACTCGTGGTTGTACTCGGCTTTGTATATGGAGTCGCATGTGATTTTCTGGAAATCTATTGGTAGCAGACTTATTGCATCGAATGGCTCGCCTTTTGGTGTGCACCATAGAGTGCTTTTGCCCAATTTTATCATGGACCATGTGCAGAAGGGGATTATCACAGTGTGAAATTCCAATCCTTTCGACTTGTGTATTGTCATTATGCGCACACCGTTGCTTTCGCTTGCGGGTATGCTTTTTTCGCTTAACTCCTCGTCCCAGTAGTTGAGCAATTCCTCGATGTTTGCAGGTTTGTCCTGCTGGAATGTCGTAACATAGTCGAGGAATGAGTAGATGTATGCACTTTCGCTTTCTATCTTTGAGAGTCCGAGTAGGGCTATGATGCGTTCCAATATTTCATACAGAGGCTTTTTGCGCAGCTCTTCAATTGATTGTGTGAATTGCTGTGGCAACAGTGTCGAAATCTCTTTGCGGTTCACAAGTTCGCAGGGTGATATTTCTGTGCCGTTGATGATATGTGAGTGTCGCGACGCAAGGTAAAAGGCATTTATCTTATCTTCCGGCATGGATATATATCGCAGTGCGGCTATGATAATGTTTAGTGCTGTTGACGAACATAGTTTGTATGCGTCGTCTGATATAATCTTGTGCTCTGGAAAGTTCTGGTCGAACATTTCTACTATTGGCTGGATGTCGTCGTTGTTGCGTACCAGTATTGTGATGTCTGATGCCTTGATGCCTCTTTCGTTAAGCAGTGTGTCGAGGGTCTTACGCAACTGTTCCTGAATATTGCTCACTAGTCCATCGCCATCGCTGTTCATCATTCTTACCTCAACGTATCCCCTTTCCGGACGATTCCGGGGTATCTCCTGTGATACATCTTCGTAGGCGCGTTCCAGTTCCTGTGCGCTCTCGCCAAGGTCGTTTTTGTATTGTGTGCTTATCTTTTTGGCTGCGTGTGTGAACAGCTCATTGTTGAACTGTATGATGTGTCGCTCGCTTCGACGGTTGGTGTCAAGCTTGTTGGATGCAATGGGGTGGTGTGGAAATTCATTCTCCAGATTGTTCAGGATACTCCAGTCGCTGTTGCGCCAACGGTAGATTGATTGCTTGACATCGCCGACTATGAGGCTCATGTTGTTGCGGGATATGATTTCGAGTAGCAACACCTTGAAGTTTTTCCATTGCAGCGACGATGTGTCTTGAAATTCGTCGATGAATATGTGGTGTATTTCTGTACTTATCTTTTCGAAAATGAATGAAGTGTTGCCTGTTATCATCTTGCCCAGCAAGTATGAGGTCTGTGCCAGAAGGAAACGGTTTTCTTTGTTGTTCTCCTCCTGCAGCAATTTTGCTATGCTGTTGAGCAGTCTTAGTTGATGGAAACGTTTCAGCGACAGATGGCAACTGTTCAAGGTTTCTGATTTATCGTTGTACAGTGTTTCTGTTTTATTCAGAAGAGTTATAATCTCCTGACGTGCGCTCTCTGTCAGTGCTTTGCTTGCTGAGAGCTTTTCGGGCATTTCGATACATTTAATTACATGTTTGTTGCCCTTGGGTGTTTTAAGTTCGCCCGATTCCAGGCTCTTGAAGAACCCCCATACTCCCGATTTCTTTTGGTAATAGTTGTCTACCGTCAATCCAGCAGCATCAGAGATGGCGAAAAAGCGTTCTGCATAGCTCTTTGCTTCCGACAGTATATCTTTTTCGATCTTGTTTATCGCTTTACGGTAGTCGGCAAGTAATGCTCCATTGTTTGCATCGATTTGCTCTCGTAGCTCTTCGCCTTTATCCTGATACTCTTCGCTCAGTATATTTTTTGCAAAGTTTTTAAGTGCATAGCTGACGTTCCATTTTTTGTTGTCGGAGAGATGTTCTTCGATATATTCAACCACCCAGGCCATCTCTTTTGAGGTGGGTGTCAGACGTTGGATTAGTTTGTCGACAGCCTCATTGAGCAACTTCTCGCCGTCGATGCTGATGCCTACATCGCCACTGAGCTCAAGCTCGCGCGCCAGGCCACGCAGTATGGTCTGAAAGAATGAGTCTATGGTTTGTATACGGAAATGGCTGAAGTCGTGAAGCATCATTTCAAGAGCAGTGGCCGTTCTTTGGCGTATCTCTTCGTGACTCAGTTGGGGGAATGCTTCGCATACCTTTTCGAAATAGCCATCAGACGAGGGTAGAGCATGCGATATTCCGTACAGCTGGCTCAGAATACGCTCTTTCATTTCTGCTGTTGCCTTTTTGGTGAATGTAACTGCCAGTATATGTTTGTAGGCTGTGGGGTTGGCTACCAATAGCTTTATGTATTCTGCAGCCAGGGTGAAGGTCTTTCCTGAACCTGCTGATGCTTTATATACTTTCAGTGGTGATTGCATTATTTCCTGAAATTAGATTTCTACTTTCTTTAAAATACCTGTGAGAGCGGCTATTGCAATGCCATAGTTGGTTATGGGTATGTTTTGTGTCTTTGCCATGCGTACACGGGACAGCACATGGCGACGGGTGAACATGCAGGCTCCGCAATGGATTATAATGTCGTAGGGAGATAAATCGTCGGGGAAATCGTTGCCCGAAACTATCTCAATCTTTATCGCTTCGCCGAGTTTTTTGCGCAGGAGACGTGGCAGTTTTACACGTCCTATGTCTTCGTTCTGTGGGATGTGGCTGCATGCTTCTGCTATCAGGATGTGGCCATCTGCCGGTAGGTTAAGCAGTGCTTCTGCTCCTTTGCGGAACTCTTCGATGTCTCCCTTGTGGCGTGCCATCAGTATCGAGAATGAGGTGAGTTTGCTCTCGCGTGGCGCAAGTTTTTCTACTTCGGGAAAGACCTGCGAGTCGGTGATTATAAGTGCCGGTGGGGTAGCAAGGCTGCTGAGCATTGTCGGTAGCTTTTCGGGTGTGCAGCACATTGCAAGGCACTGTTTGTCGAGAAGATTCCGAAGTGTCTGTACCTGTGGCTGTATGAGTCGTCCCTGTGGTGCCTGGCTGTCCTGGGGCATTACAAGCACTACGGTGTCGCCGTTGTTTGCCAGTCGGTGGGTTATGTCGCTTATGTTGTCGCCGCTTTTGTATATTGCTGCCATGCGACAGAGCAGTGTGTCGATACCTGCGCCGGTCAGTGACGATATTGGCAGAATTTCTCTATGAAGCAACTCTACCCATCTTTTAAGGTCGTCGCCCGACAAGGTGTCTATTTTTCCCAACAGACAGATGACCGGAATGTTAAGAACTTCGAATCGTTGCAACCACTCCTTTTCGTATGTGGCATCGTCGCTGCTGCCGTCGAGAAGCAACAGGGCAAGGTCGATGCGCTCTGTTGATTGACGGGCGCTGTTGACGCGCTTTTCGCCCAGTGTGCCGCAGTCGTCATATCCGGCTGTGTCGGCAAGTACTGCTGCGCCTATGCCTGGCAGTTCAATGTTTTTCCAGACTGTGTCGGTGGTAGTGCCGGCAATGTCGGATACAATGGAGACCTCCTGACCTGCAAGTGCGTTTATCAGTGAGGATTTTCCGGCATTGCGACGACCGTAGATGCCTATGTGGTAGCGTTCGGAGCGTGCTGTTTGGTTCATGTTGCAGGGGTTGTTAGAATCTGAAGTCGCGTTTGCCCTCTTCTATTGCGTCGAGGTATTTTGTGGCTGTGGCGCGGGCCTTTTCGTTGGGTATGGTGGTGAGCATGCGGCGTATCATTGCTTCGCCTTTCTCACGGGTGGCGGGTGAGGCGTAGTCCTTGAGATACTCTTTCAGTGTAAGAAGGGCGTTGGGCAGGCAGCAGTTTGCTATCTGTCCGTTTTTCAGCAGCGACATGAATCGGTCGCCGGTGCGTCCCTCGCGGTAGCAGGCTGTGCAGAAACTAGGAATGTGGTCGAGGTCGAGCAGCCAACTGACTATTTCGTCGAGGGTGCGGCGGTCGGACAGGTCGAATTGCGCTGAATTCTCCTCTTCGCTCTCTTCCTGTACGTAGCCTCCGACACTGGTTCGTGAGCCGCCGCTTATTTGGGAGATTCCAAGCTCAAGCACTTTTTCGCGGCTTTTGGCACTTTCGCGTGTGGAGATTATCATTCCTGTGTAGGGCACAGCTATTCTGATGATTGCCACTATGCGGTAGAATATTTCATCGGGGACGCAGTTCTTGAAGTCTGCTGTGTCGATGTCGTCGGCCATGCACAGGCGTGGTACACTGATGGTGTGTGGGCCTACGCCGTAGGTGGCTTCGAGGTGTTCGGCGTGCATCAGCAGTCCGATAAAGTCGTAGCGGTAGGTTTCAAGTCCGAAAAGCACTCCTATGCCTACGTCGTCGATTCCACCTTGCATGGCTCTGTCCATCGCCTCGGTGTGGTAGGCATAGTCCTTCTTGGGGCCACTGGGGTGAAGTGCCTCATAGTTCTCCTTGTTGTATGTCTCCTGAAAGAGTATGTATGTGCCAATGCCAGCATCGCGCAGTTTACGGTAGTTCTCTACGGTGGTTGCTGCAATGTTCACGTTTACACGTCGGATGGCACCGTTCTTGTGCTTGATGCTGTATATGCTCTTGATGCTTTCGAGTATGTATTCGATGGGGTTGTGCAGGGGATGTTCGCCGGCTTCAAGTGCCAGACGCTTGTGTCCCATGTCCTGCAGAGCTATCACCTCGTCGCGTATCTCTTCCTGTGTCAACTTCTTGCGGCGGATAGTCTTGTTCTTTGCATGGTAGGGGCAGTAGACACAGCCGTTGATGCAGTGGTTCGACAAATAGAGCGGTGCGAACATGACTATGCGGTTGCCATAGAAACGCTTTTTAATGTCGCGGGCAAGGTCGTACATCTCTTCTATGAGGTCGGGTTGTTCACACTCGAGGAGAATGGCTGCCTCGCGGTGCGATATACCTTTGCCGCTGCGTGCCTTTTCGAGTATCTCTTTTATGAGTTCGCGGTTGTTGCGGTTCTCATGGGCGTATGCCATGGTTGCTTTTATCTCGCTGTCGCTGATGAACTCTTCTGCTTTTGACGATTTTATATTATACATTTTTATATTATACATTTCTCTCTTTTTTATTCAGTTGGTTTATGGTCGCCTCTGCTGTAATTTATGTGGTAACCGATGCTGTTAAGCTCTTTTTCTAGTTTTTCTATCTCTTCGGCCGATTCGCATCCGGTGGAGGCTTTGTTGTTGTATATTGCGTATTTGCTGCGTACTGTTGAGGGTGTCAGGTTGGGCATTACCACATTTGCACCTGCTTGTATGGCGAGCTTCCGGCCTTCGGGGTGCAGGGTTGCAAGGGCGGTTGTCGCCGGGATGAGTGCATCGGGGTGTCGCAGACGCAGCAGGGATATTATGTTTATGGTTGTTGTAACACTGCCTGCCGGCTCATTGGCAAACGGGGTACCTGTTGCCGGAATGAAAGGCCCTATGCCTATCATTTCGGGGCGAAGCTCGTCGAGGTATTCAAGGTCGTCGATGATCTGTTCTGTAGTTTGTCCGGGTGAACCTATCATCATGCCTGCCCCGGTCTGGTAGCCTTCGCGCTTGAGCGTGTCGAGGCACTTGCGTCGGTTGCTGCCACTCATGTTTGCTGGGTGAAGCAGTGAGTAGTGGGCATCGTTACGTGTCTCGTGACGCAGAAGGTATCTTGTGGCTCCTGCCCGGCGGAATGTGCGATAGGCTTCGTCGCTGCGTTCGCCTACGGACAGGGTTATTGCCTTGTCGGGGTAGAGGTCGTGGATGGCGCGCACTGTCTCGGCTATCCATTCGTCGCTCTGTCCGGGGTCTTCGCCACCTTGCAGTACAAATGTATTGAAACCTATTTCTGCTCCTCGTCTGCAAGTGTCGAGTATCTCCTCGCGGGTGAGGCGGTAACGATGGGCGTTGTTGTTGCTGCATCGCAGTCCGCAGTAGTAGCAGTTGTTGCGACAGTATGAGCTTATCTCTATCAGTCCGCGAATGTAGATGCCCTGTCCGAACTTCGAAGTGGCAGTAGCTACAGCCTGCCTGCGCAGTTGCTCTTGCTCTTCTTTGTCGAGCTGTGTAAGCAGTGCGCGCCATTCGTGGCGTTGCAATTTCTGCTGCCCCGCAAGCTTGGCAATGGCTTCTCTGTTATCGCTTTTCTCCATTATTGATGATTGTCGGACTGTTTGATATTCCTATTCCTGTCAATAATGCAAAAATAGTAATTTTTTGGATAATGTGGATATATGATACGCGTTAATAATTCTTTTGTGTATGGAATTTTTACATAGAAAATTTCAGGCTGTTTATAACTATTGCACCCTCAAAATCGAAAGACTTTGAGGGTGCAATAGTTATCTGTTTCAGACTTTTCTTCCGGGATATTGTTCGAGTGCTTTTCCCAGTATAAAGATTGCTCTTTTCAGTTGAGCCTTGTCGAGGACGTAAGCGATTCTGACCTCATTCTCTCCATGACCTTTTTCGGAGTAGAATCCCGATGCGGGTGCCAGCATCACTGTTTCGCCTTCGTACTGGAATTCCGACAGACACCATTCACAGAATTTGTCGCTGTCGTCGATGGGGAGTCGTGCCACAGTGTAGAATGCGCCCATGGGGATGGGTGAGTATACTCCCGGCAACTTGTTAAGTTCGTCGATAAGGCAGTTGCGACGTTCTATGTATTTTTCGTATGTGTTTATAGCGTATGAGCGTGGAGCCTCTATTGATGCTTCGGCTACCACCTGTCCCAACAGGGGAGGGCTCAGTCGTGCCTGGCAGAACTTCATCACAGCCTCGCGCAGGGCTTTGTTCTTGGTGATGAGTGCGCCTATGCGAATACCACATTCTGAGTATCTTTTTGATACAGAGTCGATGAGTACAACATTCTCTTCGATTCCTTCGAGGTGACAGGCTGAAATGTAGGGCGAGCCTGTGTAGATGAATTCGCGGTAAACCTCGTCGGAGAAAAGGAAGAGGTTGTGCTTTTTCACAAGGTCGCGTATGCTGTTCATCTCGGTGCGGGTGTAGAGATAGCCGGTGGGGTTGTTGGGGTTGCAGATGAGTATTCCTCGTGTGCGCTCGTTTATGAGTTTTTCGAAATTCTCGATTGGGGGTAGTGCAAACGACTCCTCAATGGTGGAACGTATGGGGCGTATAACTGCACCGGCTGATATTGCAAATGCCATGTAGTTGGCATATGCGGGTTCGGGGACAATAATCTCGTCGCCGGGGTTCAAGCATGACATAAAAGCGAAAAGTACAGCTTCGGAGCCACCTGAAGTTACAATTATATCTTCGGGTTTCAGCTTTATTTGATACTGGTCGTAGTAGCCGACAAGCTTTTCGCGCAACGACAGGAACCCGTCGCTGGGGCTGTATTCAAGTATCTTCTGATCGAATTTCTTTATTGCTTCGAGTGCTATTTCCGGTGAATCGAGGTCGGGCTGACCGATATTTAGATGGTATACTTTTATACCGCGTTCTTTTGCTTCGCTTGCTAATGGAGCCAATCGTCTGATGGGTGACGATGGCATCTGTATTGCTCTTTCCGATAAATTAGGCATGTTTTTCAATTTTATTTTGGCAAAGATAAGACAAGGCGAGTGGAGAACAAAATAAACTCGTTTATTTTTTATCCCGAGCCGCAGCTTATCTTATTTAAAGATAGTGCAAGCTACTTATAGCCATCAGCCTATTTTATTAAAAGATAGTGCAAACGAGCCACAGCTTATATTCAAAACGGAAACCGAAACTGTTTCGGTTGCCGTTTTGAATATGTTATGTAAAGATTCAGTTAGAATCGTACTCCAAAAGTGAGAATAACCTTATTTCTGAATTCAGAAACTTTTGTCGCGGGCAGTGCAACCTCCGGGTCGACGTATGTGTAGAAGTCGGCATCCTGCAGCATGCACTGGTATGCTGCGTCGCAGTAGAAGCTTTTACCACGGTAACCTAGTCCCAATGTGAATATATTGGTGTCCTTGGTATTTGTGTAGTCGGTTGCTGTCAATGCCGAATAGGGCGAAATGTACTTCCATGCATCGTCGTTGAAGCATGATGAAATGTAGTTGTATCCGCAACGCATGCTCAGATTGTCGTCGAGCTTGACCTCTGCACCTACACGCAGTATGTGCGATGTCTTCATGTTGCTGTCGAATTCATCGTTCATGTCAACCATGTCGGGGCCATCGGTGTACTCCATGTGAGCCGATGAGTAATCTACTAACTCGTATTCGGCATTAAGGGCAAGGATGTTTGCAAAGGTGTATCCGGCACTAAGGTTCATGCGCCAGGGCGAACTGACATTGTAGTCGACAATATAGTCGCTGCCGTATGCTTCGGGCCAGTTTGTTGCCATCTCCTTGTAGTATCCCGAAGCATCTTCGGGGCCTGCCATGTATGCACTGGTGTAGTCTGTCAGTGTGTAGTAGGCGGGAAGATGGAACGCCAATCCCAAACGCAGGGGTGAGTATTCAAATGGACGTACTATTGCACCCAGCTTTACGTCGAAGCCTGTACCTTCAGTCGTGCGGCGATTCTCAAGCATGTATATGTTTCCAAAGTCGTCGTATTCGCCGTATGTCGAAAAACGTTCGCAATCAACATACATTGCTCCTATTGTTACTCCCAAGTACAGACGGTCGTTAAAGTTGAACGAGAGGTTGCCTTCAACCTGGTCAACTCCTCCTCTGTCCTCCGAATAGAATGTTGCATCTGTAGGGAGATACATTATTTCACCTGTTTCGTCTATTATGCCTGCATCGGCAGCCAAAAGTGGCAACCATGGGTAACGGGGATTATAATAGGAGTCACTGGTGATTGCGCCAAGGTTGGGAAGACTTTGGTCGTAGAGGTTCTGAATCTGGAACTGCTGCGAGTAGAGTGGCTGGTCGTTGTCGTCGGTGTACCATCCGTTCATGGCAAAGTCTTTGCGGAAGTTGTTGCGGCGCTTGTAGTTGAAGGCTATGTTCGCAAATTTGAAAGAGCCATCGTCAATGTTTGTTGAGAATACTGCACCTATGTTGTCGAACGAGAAAAGTGTGTTGTCTCTGCTCAACGATGAACCTAGGAATTCTGAGTCGGTGTTGAGTGTTCCCAGCGAGAGTGATGCGTTGAAGTCGTTGCTGCGGTAGATACCTATTCCGGCAGGGTTTGTGGACATTACTGAAATGTCGCCTCCCAATGCGCTCATGGCACCACCCATTCCTACGAAACGGGCTGTTCCTGTAAGGTCGCTGTTGAAGATGGGGATTACGTCGTAGGTGCTTTGCGCGTTCAGCTGAACGGCTGCAAACAGTAGGGCAAATATGTTTATAAACCTTTTCATAGTCTTGTGAACTTTTGATATTAAATGGAATTGTCAATCTCTTTTTTCGTGGGGCGCGACTGGTTATCTGCGTCCGCCGCCACCACCACGTGAACCGCCACCGCTGCGTGAACCTCCTCCGCTGCGTGAACCGCCACCTGAGAATCCTGAACCTCGTGAAGAGCCACTGCCGAACGATGAGCGTGAATTGCTGCGGCTGTCGCTACTG
>JAEIGA010010333.1_pt1 | contig 14147 bp, 11 predicted proteins | sample 9270691 | NCBI WGS metagenome assembly JAEIGA01 (sample SAMN17057246, study PRJNA624740) | gut metagenome | biome: biome; isolation source: fecal sample | host: Bos grunniens | place: China: Xizang | collected 2019 | reverse complement strand
TGGCTTTCGCGCCGCAATCGCACATGGTCTTGATTTCCTCGATACAGTCAGCCAATTCCATCAGCCGCAGAGAACCGGGGAATAGCTTGGTCTGGAAATCCGTCCGCAGGCCGAAGCACAGCACCGGCACAGTAAAATCATCCACGATGGCCCGCAGCTGATTGATCTGCTCCACTGTGAGAAATTGACATTCATCCACAATGACCACATCGCAGTTGCTCGCAAAATGCTGCCGGAAATGCTCATAAATATTCTGCTGCGGCGTGGCAATGTGGCACTGGGCCGTCAAGCCGATGCGGCTGCGGATGGTGGCGGCCCCATCCCGGGTGTCCGCGCTGGGTTTAACCAGCCAAACACGCATATCATTTTCTTCGTAATTATACTTGGTGATCAGTGCCTGGGCCGTTTTACTGGAGCCCATGGCGCCATATTTGAAATAAAGCTTGGCCATGCGGATACCTCCCCTATTTTGTAATGTCATTATACAGGAATTCTCTGCGCATTGCAAGGAAAATGTGGCAGAAGGAAAACCCGTCAAATTGCGGTTTATCGGGCTGTTTCACATTACCACAAACGCTGTCATCCCGAGCGCAGCGACAAACTGAAATTTGAAAGGCTCTGCCGGGTGGCAGAGCCTTTGTGAATCAAACTGCATCGTACTGGTAGAAGTAAATGCTTTCGTAATAGTAATAATGGGTGGTCTGCCAACTGTCCTCGCCTTCACCGTAAACCACCGTTTCGGACAGCAAGCGGCCGTTTTCGTCATAGGTGTAAGTATGGATCTCCACCGTTTCCCAGCCATCGCCGCTACGAGTGATGGTCTTTTTCATCAGCACATGGTTTTCATCGGTTTCCCAAGTGCTGGAATAGGAAATCTCCCCGTCCATTTCCGCGATCCACCCCATAACGCCGCTGAACCAATAGTTCTCAAAATCCGGTGTCCAGGAGAAATTCAGGAAGAAATCGCCGTAGCTGATTTCCCGCAGCACGTCCATTTCCTTTGCGGTAGGCACTGTGGAGAAGGGCATCATCATATCACTGTCGTAGACATAGTTGGCGCTGCGGGCTGTTCCGTCCGCCATTTGAATATCCAGCCGATCAATCTTTCCGCCCTCGTCATAGACAGGGGTAATGGTAGATACCAGGGTCTGGAAATCCCGATGGGTGATTTTGCTGACGCGACCGGATGCGTCGTATTCATAATAGTACTGATGGCTGTAAATTGTGCCGTTTCCATCACCCAGATTGATCGCGCCGTAATACTGCAGGGTCAGATCCGCATCCTTGGCGTAAATCAGGCGGCCCTGGCTGTCATACTTGTATTCCTTCATCAGCAGGTCCCGCTGCTCGCCAACGCCCACCAGCAGATCATTCAAAATAACAAAGCGCTCCAAAATCGCTGTGCTGTCGCCATAGCCGTTGGCGGCCACCATAGCATTGTACACGTAATCGAACCAGGCTTGCTGGCTGCGATCATCGCCGTTGTAATCCAGGCCGTCCTCAGAGCCCTTCAGCAAAGGCAGAATCTGCAGAGCCCGCTCATAGTGATACAGCATGGTGCCGTAATCCAAATCCTCGCCCGTGCGATAATAGGCCACACGAGCCGTTTCTTTTGTCAATTCCAACACATAGCGGCCCGCTGCAAATTCACGCACAGTAATTTCATACCCGCCTTCGCCTTCCTCTGCCTTCGCAATAATCTGTCCGTCTTCTTCCCAAAGCACATACCGCACATCATCCGCCAGAAGTGTATCGTTTTCCATTACTACGCACTGGGGAAAGCCGGATTCCTCTGCGGGAACCACCCATTTATCGGCGTAGTAGCCGCTGAGCAATTGGTTGTGGACAAACTGGATCTGTCCAGAGGATGTTTTACGGGTGAATGTAAACAAGAAATTGGCTCCGGGTGCTTTTTCCGCAAACATCTCGCCAATGCTTTCCGCGGTTTTCATGTCATAGGCGCGAATCTGCACGCTGCACGCATTGATAAACTCTACCACCCACAGCAATTCTTCCGCCCACAAATCGTTTCGGACGGTACCGTCGTTCTGCAGGGTCAGTACGCAGTCCTTCGGATATACATCTGTTGCATACCAATTATCAAACAGGTGCATACCCACAGGGTGCTCTGTTTCAGCCACCTGCGTCATGTAGTTCTGGCAGGACATTTTTGCGATCAGCTGCGCCACCGTACCAAAATCCTTCTCCTGCAACGCCAAATCCAGTTCGCCGTACTTGGCTTTGATGGTTTCCCTGTCCAACATGTTTTTGTCGGCAGGCTGCTTTCCCTGGCTGATGGCATACACTTCATCCATGGCCGAGGTGTATGCGCCGGCTTCCAGGTGCTTGAAAACAATCGTGTAGTCCTGGGTTTGTTCCTGGCTGTCCAGGAAGGGCAGCTCAAAGGGCAACTGACAAGCCGCCAAACTCAGACACAAGACCAAGAGCAACAAAAAACACATGCTTTTTTTCATATTTTTCCTCTTTTCTTCATTTTTTAACTTGATTTTAACCATTTTCACAACAATTGTCAACCCCAGCCCGCAACTACCAAACGGCATAATTGCAGTTTATCGGGCTATTTCACATTACCACAAACGCTGTCATCCCCACCAAGGCGAAGCCGCGTGGAGGGATCTTTGCACGATACGTCTGCCTTGCAGACGGTAAATATGTAGATCCCTCGACTCCCGTTGGTCGCTCGGGATGACAAAGGTGTGCGATGAACGCAGCGGCAGACTAAAATTTAAAAGGCTCTGCCGGGCGGCAGAGCCTTTGCGTTTATACGGGAGTCAAACGAATGACGGCGGCTGTGGCATCGTCCATGCCTTCTCCACCACCCCGCTCCAACAAACGAGCCGCCACCGTGCCGGGAGCTTCGTCCAAAAGGGATTCCGCATTTTTCAGCGCCTGTGCCGCATCCACGCCGTCAGACAGCAAGATCAGCATCTCTCCATGGCGCATCGTCAAATGATCCGCCGTTTCCCGGCTCTCCGTAACCGACAGACCCGGCGGCGTACCACCGGAGCCGATTTTCTCCGCCCCCGTAGGCAGCAACAGCCAGGAAGGGGCCGCTCCCCATTTGTACACGCTTACTTTTCCGGAATCCAGCCGGAATTCCGCCAAATCCATGGTCACTGCCCCGGCCTGACCCCGCAAGGCGCACAAGCTATTAATACTGCGCAGCGCGTATTGGGCAGGGTATCCGGCCATCAGCATCCGCCGCAGCATGTTGCCCGTGGCTTTGGCTTCCTGGGCCGCTTCGGCACCGGTGCCCATGCCGTCGCAGAGCAGCAAATAATATTTGCTTTGGGTACCGGCGAACCACATACAGCGGTCTCCATTGGCCATCTCCCGGCCCGCCGAGCACACCGCCACCTCCGGATGGAAGCGGGGCTGCTTCCCCGCCCCTCGTTGGGGCAGCTGATCCGCTAAATCCTGCAAATATTCCGTCAAAAAATGATACTGCTGGACCACCGCGCTACGATATTCCCGCTGCCGCTGCCGATCCGCAGTTAGAATCCGCAGCTGGTCCTGGCTGCGGCGCACCTCCTGCAGCAAACGGCTGCGTTTTTTGCAATCCACAGGTAGATCATCCATGTGTATCTGAGGCAGTTGCAGCAGCGACACCGAAAGTCCCGCCAGCACCTCCGATTCTTTGCAGTTCTTGCGGCTGGGGCAGGTGCCGCAGGCGCGCTCCGCGGCTTTATGGATGAGGGTAGCCTCATCAATGGGATGCGCATCCCACTCCCGCAGCAGCTGCGCTGCCTGGGACATGGCGCCTGCCGCCAATTCCAGCCGCACCTGGGCAAAGCCGGTTTCTCCTCTGCGGTGGGTGCGGGGCTTGGCGCCGGGCAGCACCGCACCCAACACGCCGCCCAACAGCAACGCCGGCAGCGGCAACGGATCTATGGCTCCGCACAGGGCCATCAGCAAAGCGTAACACCCTACCGGAATCACCATTGCCGCTTTCCTTGGCAGTTTCGGCAGCAGCCGCAGCAGCGCCGCAAGGCACAGCACAGCCGTCATGGGTACAGGGGTAATCTGCGCCAGATCCAGCGCCATACCCGCCATCGCCACAGCCGGGAACGGCTGGGTCAGCACCAGCGCCGCCGCTGCCACCATGCCCAAATTAAAAAATACCACCGGCGCGATTTGCGCCAAGGCCAGCACCGCCACCGCCATCGCCAGCCACAAAGTCGCGCCATCACGCCGATCCCGGATCTTTTGCGCCAACAGCACAGAACCAAAGGCCAACGCTACCCGCAGCAAATACATGGCGATGGGCACATCCTCTCCCCGCCAATGCTGGAAGATCACGCCGCTGGCCGCCACGATCAGGGACGCAAAAGAAGGCAGTAACAGCTCGATTTTCTCCAGCCGTCGTTGCCGGGCCACCAAGACCCCCACCGGCAAAGCCGCAGCCACCCAAAAAATGCCCTGCAGCCCTGCCATTTCCCAAAACATCCAAAATCCCAAAGCACTGCCCATGGCATACCAGGCCGGCAACCATCCCGGTAACCCGGCACACAGAATTCCCAGGCAAAACGGCTGCAAGAAGCTCCCCAAACTGGCGGCGCTCAGACAATAGCCGACCACAAACGCCCCTGCCGCCCGCAGCGGCTCCCGCAATTCCGGATCCCGAAGAAAACGCATTGTGGTTCGCTGCCATTTACGGGCATAGCTGCCCAGCAAAATGATCATATGTATACACTCCTTTTTCTTTTTTTGCCATAGTAACACAAAAAAGAAAAATATTCCGTCGAAACGCCCCGCAGAATAATGAATGTTGCAATCGGTTTGTTTTTGATGTATAATGAGAGAAACTGTACAATGGAGGTGCCGACATGGGCAGAGAGTTTGAACTGAAATTTACCACCACAGGTGATGTTCAGGCATCCATTCGGGCCGCTTACGGCCCCTGGACCCGGATCGCCATGGAAACCACCTATTTCGACACCCCTGATGGCGCGTTTTCCGCCCACCGCATGACACTGCGGCTGCGGAAAGAGAATGATAGCTGCATCTGCACATTGAAAACGCCACTGCCCGACGGCAGCCGGGGTGAATGGGAATGCGCCGCCGAAGAGATTGGCCAGGGCATCCGCACCTTGATTGCCATGGGTGCGCCCAAGCTTTTGGCGGAGCTGACCGTGCAGGACGTACTCCCCCGCTGCGGTGCCCGGTTCACCCGGTATGCCGCCCAGGTGCCCACCGCCGACGGCATGGCCGAATTGGCGCTGGACAGCGGCTTTTTGCTGGGCGGCGGTCGGCAGCAGCCACTATGCGAAGTGGAAGTAGAGCTGAAAGAGGGCTCCGAAAAAGCCACCGTCCTCTTCGCCGCTCAACTGGCTCTCCAATACAGGTTGGATGGCGAGCCCAACAGTAAATTCCGCCGGGCCATGGCCCTGGCGCAGGGAGAATAATATGGTAAATTTAGGAACCATTACCGAAAAATATGACCGACTGGTGCTTTTCGACACAGAAACCACCGGTTTGGACTTTAAACGGGACGAAATCATTGAGTTTTCCGCCGTAGTCATCGACATCACAGGGGGCTGCGCCCAAGTCACCCGGGAATATGACAATCTCATATCCCTCACTCCGGGCAACACCGTTCCGGCCATGATCACACAGCTCACCGGCATCAGCACCCAGGATATTCTGGAGCGGGGCATTCCAAAGGAGCAGGTCTGTCGGGATATTGCGGAAATGCTCAGCGGCAACACCCTGCTGCTGGCCTATAATGCCCATTTCGATTTGAGTTTTCTGTTCTATCTGCTGCTGAGAAACGGCGAACCCATGATCCTCAAGGGAAAAGATAAGCTGGATTTGCTCACCGTCTACAAGGACCGCCGCCCCTACCCCCACAAGCTGTGCAACGCCATTGATGCCTACAATCTTTCCGGCAAGGTGGTCAACTCTCACCGGGCCATTGACGATGTGCTGGCCACTGTGGCGGTAATGGAAGCCATGGCGGCAGAAAAGGACGATCTGCTAAATTATGTAAATATTTTCGGCTATAATCCCAAATATGGCATTGACGGCAAGCCCATTGGCTCTGTTACATACAAGCCCCAGGCATATCACAACGCAAATCAACAGTTCATTGTTCCGTTATATAGCACATTATAAAAGGCATCTGCATCAAAACAGGAAAAGAGCCGCAGCGAAAGCTGCGGCTCTTCTTCGTTATTCTTGTTTTGATCGGTTACACCTGCTTTAAACACGTTCCCAAATTTCTCGGATAACGGCAATTGCGTTTTCAATATCCGGATCCACTGTTTCCTCCAACGTCAGGACCGCATTGGGATCATAGGCCTTGATGCGGCCCAAGATTGCCTCCAGATCCAGTTCACCCTGCCCAAAGGGCACCTGCCTGGGTTTTTCACCCGGAACCAGGCAGCAATCCTTCATATGGAACAAAAGGATCTCTCCAGCAAAGACTTCCAGACCCTTCTCCAGAATCTGCAGATAATCAAACTGATTGTCCGCATCCAAATAATTATACAGATCGAAAATAACCTTGGTTTCTTTTCCAATCATCTTCCGGGCTCGGGCCAAGGTGTCTACATCATAGCAAACATGGCCAGACGCGCCTTCCATAGCTACCACACTGCCCTGCTCCGCTGCAACATCACACAGCCGGGAAAAGGTTTCCACTACGGTCTGCAAGGCTTCCTCGGTGCGATTTTGGGGGTGATAGGTCCACTGATCATCGTTATAAGAACCGGTTTCCGAGCCAACATAGCGGCAGCCCATGGCCTGACAATGCCGCAGGTAATCCTGGAAAACCTGACTGCAGCGGGCCGCTTTTTCCCGGTCGGAATGGACGGGGTTGAAATAAGCGCCTACCAGCGGAATGATCTTCCCCCGCTGAGCGAAGGCCTCTCCGATTTGGGCCGCCTTCTCATGGGTAATGGCCTCCGGCGCATAGGCAATATCATCATAAACCTTATAGCAGACCATTTGCGCGCCATCCAGCCCCAGCGCATCCAACCGCCGGAGAATGGCCTCCGTTCCCCGGACGCCTAAATCGTGTGCACGGATACAGAGCCGCATATATATTTCCTCCTTGTTCAAAATGAACCGTTTTTACTTTCCCAGGCGGATCATATTCCAGCTGGCCTTACCCAAAGCTGCCGTCAGCTTTCCGTTTTCCACCGAGGACTTGTCGCTGACCGTGGGCACAACCTGCGCAGGATCAGCCTCCGTATTGACGGCATACAGATCCGCATGGTGCATCGCAACATGCTCCAGCAGCTTGTAATCCCCAAACTGTCGCAAATCCATATCCAGCGTGATATCTTCCTGCAGATTTTTGTTAACAGCGAACACCACCAGTTCCTGCGCTTCATCGTTGTACACCACAACGCAGTCCACAAAAGGCACCTGGCCGTACTTTTTATTTTCATAAGTCGGCACATCCACCTGGGTCTGCAGCACAAGGCCCCGGCCGTATTTGCCGGTCAGCCAGAAAGGATAATAGGTGGTCTGCCGCCAAGCGCCGGTGTCAGAGGTCATGATGGGAGCGATCACATTCACCAGCTGGGCAAGACAGGCAATTTTCACCCGGTCCGCATGGCGCAACAGCGTGATCAGCATGGAGCCCACCAAAAGCGCATCCTGGAAGTCATACACATCCTCCAGCTGATGGGGCGCCTGGGTCCAGCGCTCCAAGGCCTGATCCTGCTCGTTGGAATGATACCACACATTCCACTCATCGAAGGAAAGATGGATGGTCTTGTTGCTATGCTTTTTCGCCTTGACAAAATCACAAATATTGGCCACATCCGTAATAAACCGATCCATATCCAGGTTGTTCGCCAAAAAGGTTTCCGGGTCCCGTTCCCGATCCCCATAATAAGTATGCATGGATACATAATCCACGCTGTCATAGCAGTGATCCAGCACCGTTGCTTCCCAAGCGCCGAAGGTAGGGATAGTGGAGTAGGAGCTGCCGCAAACCACCAGCTCAATGGAAGGGTCGATGCCTTTGAGCACCTTGGCGGTTTCATTGGCCAGGCGGCCATATTCTTCTGCCGTCTTATGGCCGATCTGCCAGGGGCCATCCATTTCATTGCCCAGGCACCACAGTTTAATATCATGTGGCTTGGCATAGCCGTGTTTCTTTCTCAGCTCGCTGTAATGGGTGCCCTGATCCAAATTACAATATTCCAGCAATTCCATGGCCTCTGCCACCCCTCGGGTGCCCAGGTTGATGGCCATCATCACTTCCGTATCGGCCTTTTTTGCCCAATCGGCAAATTCGTTGAGGCCCACCTCGTTGGTTTCCACCACGCTCCAGGCCAGGTCGATCCGCTTGGGCCGTTCTTCCTTGGGGCCTACGCCATCTTCCCATTTATAGCCGGATACGAAGTTTCCACCGGGATAACGCACCACCGGCACACCCAGTTCCTTTACCAGCTCCAAAGTGTCCTTGCGGAAACCCTGCTCATCGGAAAAGGGACTGCCCGGCTGATAAATGCCCTGGTACACCGCCCGGCCCAAATGCTCAATAAACGAGCCATAAATTCTTTTGTCGATTCTGCTGACTTGAAAATCCCGATCGATAATGATTTTTGCCTGTTTCACGGTGTATCCTCCTTAAAATTTAGCTGAATGCAGCAGCAGCGCTCCATGGGGCGGCACACTGCCGCAGACGGTATCTGTATTGGTTTTGTATGCTTGGCCGGACCAAATTTCCCTCATTGGGGGCATTTTTTCCGGGAAGTGTCCCGCCGGAAACATGGCTGCGCAATGGGCATAGGGCAGGCTGATCTGCTGGGCCCGGTCCTTAAAATTGAACAATGCTACATAGATTTCCCCAGTTTTGGGATCTACAGATGCCCAAACGCATTTTTCTGCATCCCGCAGCACCTGCCGGGAGATAAAACTGCCGTTTTCCAATCGCAGCAGTTCCTCATTTTGCAGAAGCGACAGGGTCCACGCATCCAGTTTGGTCATTTCCGCGCCCAGCATCAAAGGCGAGCCGAAAATGCACCACAGGGTCATCATAGTTTTCTGCTCCTCTTTGGTAAACAGGGTATCCCGTTCCTGGTCGAAATGCTTGCCGACTTTGCCCAGGGGTAGCATATCGCAATCGGGATAGCTGCCCCGGGATACATGGTCTTGCCATTTTTCGCAGCGATCAAACATGTGCAGCAGCGTATCCCAGTTGTCCCAAAAATCGTCGGTGATCCGCCACATATTGGCATAGCGGCTGTAGTGCCAGCTTTCTTCCACCGCAGCCGGGCCGGGAGAAAGACTCAAAACAATGTCACGGCCACATTTTTCTATGGCGCTGCTCAGCATTTCCACCTCATGTCTGCGCCCATAGTTTCTGTGGGGATGAAAGCCGGTGACACAAATATCGTCCACCTTGATGAAGTCCACGCCCCACTGGGCATACAGCCGCAGAACAGAATCATAGTAAGCCTGCCCGGCCGGGGTATTGCGGACGCCATACATATCCGGATTCCACTCAGACACGGATGCCGGGTCGGCCACCATATCCGCCGTTTCATCCGTGCCACAAATGGGCATATGATGATGGGCCGCCAGCCGCGGGATGCCACGCATGACGTGGATACCGAACTTCAGGCCCAGGGCGTGAATTTTGTCCGCCAAAGGCTGAAAACCTTTACCGCTTACAGAAGACGGAAACTTATCCGGGCAAGGCAGCAGCCGACCAAATTCATCCATCTCGTTTATCCCGAAGGGGATGTATTGAAACCGGTCTCGCATGGAGGCAGTATCATAGGCATACCACTGGATATCCACCACCACATATTCCCAGCCAAAGGGTTTTAAGTGCTTTGCCATAAATTCCGCGTTGGCCAGCACCTCGGCCTCGGTCACATTGGTGTCATAATAGTCATAGCTATTCCAGCCCATAGGGGCTCGCTGCGGTATGTATTTGGGCACAACCTCGCCTCCTCGTATAATAAATTTCAGTTTAGCAGTTTACGCCTTTCCGGCACTGCCAAGGACATGGCGCAGTTTATGGCGCACCAGCTCCTTCATTTGCGCTCTGGCAGGCTTTAAATACTCTCTGGGGTCAAACTTTTCCGGGTTTCGGGCTATCCATTCCCGCACCGCCGCGGTGGACACGATCCGCAGATCCGATGCCACATTGATCTTGCACACCGCTTTCTCCGATGCTCGCCGAAGCTCCGCATCCGGAATGCCCACCGCCCCGGGCATATTGCCGCCGAAGCGGTTGATTCGCTCGATAGCCTCCTGAGGCACACCGGAGGCACCGTGGAGTACGATTGGAAATTCGGGCACCGCCTGCATAATATCCTGCAGGATATCAAAACGCAGCTTCGGCTCTGTGCCGGGCTTGAATTTGTAGGCGCCATGGGAGGTGCCTATGGCGATAGCCAAAGAATCGCAGCCGGTTTTTGTCACAAATTCCGCCACTTCCTCCGGCCTTGTGTAGCGGGCATCGGCATTGGACACATTCACATCGTCCTCCACGCCGGCCAGCGCGCCCAGCTCCGCCTCCACCGTCACGCCATGGTCGTGGGCATATTCCACCACCCGACGGGTCAAGGCGATGTTTTCTTCCAGCGGTTTTGCGCTGGCATCGATCATCACAGAGGTGTAGCCTCCATCCACACAGAATTTACACATCTCGAAACTGCTGCCGTGATCCAAATGCCACACAATGGGGATTTCCGGGCATTCCAGCACCGCGGCTTCTATCAGCTTTTTATAATACGTATGATTTTCCAGCACATCCTGAGAAACCTGCAAAATAACGGGGGAACATTCTTCCCGGCAGGCTTCCGAGATAGCTTGGATGGTTTCCATGTTGTTGAAATTAAAGGCGCCAATGGCATAGCCGTCGGCATAGGCCTTTTGAAACAGTTCCTTGGAATTTACCAATGCCATTGTGGCTTCCTCCCTTAAATATGCTCGGAATACCGCTCCGCGGTGATCACGCCATCCGCCACATGCAGCTTGCAGATCCGGGCGTTCCTGGCATCAAAGGCATTGTTGGTGTCACCGTAATCTCTAGCGTGATAAACAGCATACCATTGCCCGTCTTCCTTGATCATGGAGTGATGGCCGGTGCCCTCTTCAAATTCATTGGCACTGAGCACGGGATGATAGGTCTTTGCATCCGGGTATTTTTCAAATTTAATCTTGGTCAGATCGGTTTCATCGGTCTTTGCCCGGGCGTAGCCAATGTAATAGGTGGGCTGCTCGAAGCAATTGCCGGAGTACATCACATACTGCCAGTCGCCCTCTTTGAAATAGAACGCGCCCTCAATGGTGTGCCAGTGCTGGCCCTTTTGATAGCGATCACGCCAGTAAATATCCTCATCGATAGTGGGTTCCACCACCAGCACCGGATTTCCCGCCGGGGTAAAGGGATCCAGCATTTTATCCACATAAATACAGGTACCGATCCGCTCCCCTTGAAATCGGTTGGCAGAATAAAAGAGGAACAACCCCGCTTCGTTTTGCACGATGTGCGAGTCAATGGAGAATGGCTCCAGGATCCGCTTCACCACCGTAAAGGGGCCCAGCGGATGATCCGCCACGGAAACGTGCATCGCGCCCTCATGGCCGCCCTGATCCGGCACCACATCCGCGCCGTCCATGGAATTGTACATATAGAATTTTCCGTTCAGTTCAATCATACTGGGGGCCCAAAAAGCATGCAATCCCTTGCAGGTCAGCACTGGGCCGTGGTACTGCCAGCCTTGCAGCAAGTTGTCGGAATGGTAGGCATAGACAGCATCGTGGCCGGTAACATAGATATAGTATCTGCCACCGCTTTTAAAGATAAAAGGATCCGCCTGTCCCGGATAGCAGCCGGGCTGAATTTTTAATAAATGCATATTTGTACCCCTTACAACAGCTCGATTTTAAAGCAAATAGGCAGCCGGGTATCCACCTCTGCCGGCAGCTGAATGTGCAGCCCCTCCGCATCCCGGGCAAAGGTCAGCGGCTCCTCTCTTCCCAACAGCCACACCTGCCGGATCAGCAAATCCCGCATGCCCTTATCCTCCAATGTGCGGATGCATACATTCTTTCCGTCGGGCCGCAGCTGGAAGGCATAGAGGTTGCCGCCTTTGTAGGTAAAGCGAAGGTCCGCAGCGGCAAAAGGCTTCTCATCGTTATCTTGGAAACAGCCTGCGGCGGCGTTGACCTCGCCCTCAGAGAACCATTTCCAGGGCACCGTATCGTAAATACCCTCGCCATTGATCTGCAGCCAGCTGCCCAAATCCTGCAATAGCCGGGTTTCCTCCTCCGTAAAACTGCCATCGGCCTTGGGTCCCACATTCAGCAGCAGCATGCCGTTTTTGCTGACAATGTCGATCAAATCGCCAATAACCTGTCGGGCGGATTTATACACATTGTCTGCCCGATAGCCCCAGGACTGCTTGCCGATGGCGGTGCAGGTCTGCCAGGGTACCGAGGAAATATCGGTCAGCGCGCCTCGCTCCACATCCAGTGTGGCCGTTCCCGGCGCAAAGGCCTCGTGCTTATAGTTGATCGTAACCTCCTTGCCCCACTGCAACCCACGATTGTAGTAATAGGCCGCGATTTTTTTCAGATAGGGCTTGAAAGCGTGATTTTGGATCCACCAGTCGAAATACAGCACCTCCGGCTGATAGTTGTCGATAAATTCGCAGGTGCGCACCATCCAATCCTCCAGCCACTCCTGGCTGGGGCCCAGGGCCGAAGGCGTTTCTGTGGTTTGACCCATCATTTCCGAACCAAATTCCGGCCTGTACACCGCCGGTCCATAGAAATCGGCATAAGCTTCATCGCCCACATCGCTGTCGAAGGTTCTGCCCATATTCATAAAGAAATAGTGCTCTGCCCGGTGTGTGGAGGCACAAAAATGCAAGCCCTGGGCCTGGGCCTCCCGCTTCAGTTCCCCCATCACATCTACGCAAGGGCCCATTTTTGCCGCGTTCCAGCGGTTAAATTGGGTGTCATACATGGCAAAGCCATCATGATGCTCCGCCACCGGCATCAAATACCGGGCGCCAGCCTGCCGGAACAGCGTGATCCACTGCTTGGCATCAAATTTTTCTCCCTTGAACATGGGGATAAAATCCTTATAGCCAAACTGCTTGTGAGGGCCGTAGGTTTTCAAATGATGGGCAAATTCCGGCTGATTGGGGTCATACATATTTCTGGAATACCACTCATTGCCGTAACCCGGCACGGAATAAATACCCCAGTGGATAAAAATACCCAGCTTCGCCCGGCGATACCATTGCGGCACCGGGTGTTCTGCCAGGGAGTCCCAACTGTCCCGGTACGGGCCGGCAGCGATACCTTCTTCGATTCGCTTTAAATATGCTTCCTTTGCCATACAAAACCTCCGTTCTCTAGAAAACCTCAATTTACGCAAGCACCCGCCGCCGCAATATCGCAGCGGCGGGTGTGCCTAAAAATATCCTGTTAAAACTGGCCGTAATAGGCGTTTTTTCCGTGTTTGCGCAGATAGTGCTTGTCGAGAAGTTCCTGCTGCATAGTTTCCTTACCCGGCACAATGGCTTCCGTATGGAAGGCCATAAAAGCCAGTTCCTCTAAAACCACCGCGTTATGCACCGCGTTGTGGGGATCCGTTCCCCAGGTGAAGGGGCCATGGCTGTGGACCAAAACGGCAGGAATGTCCTCCGCAGGCTTGTCCGCAAAGGTTTCCACGATCACATTGCCGGTTTCCTTTTCATATTCGCCGCCGATCTCAGCAGGGGTCATCTTCCGGGTGCAGGGGATTTCGCCGTAAAAATAGTCGCCATGGGTGGTGCCATAAGCTGGGATGCCCCGGCCTGCCTGGGCCCAGGAGGTTGCCCAGCGGGAATGGGTGTGCACCACGCCGCCGATGCCCGGAAAGGCATTATACAGCGCCACATGGGTAGCGGTGTCGGAAGAGGGCTTCCACTTGCCTTCCACCTTTTCACCGGTAGCCAGGGACACCACAACCATATCCTCTGGGGTCATATTGTCATATTCCACACCGCTGGGCTTGATGACCATCAACCCCTTTTCCCTGTCCACACCGGACACATTGCCCCAGGTAAATGTCACCAGGCCATACTTGGGAAGTTCCAAGTTCGCTTTGCACACAAGTTCTTTGAGTTCTTCTAACATAAACACTCCTTAAGATATGT
>JAEIGA010010332.1_pt1 | contig 14147 bp, 8 predicted proteins | sample 9270691 | NCBI WGS metagenome assembly JAEIGA01 (sample SAMN17057246, study PRJNA624740) | gut metagenome | biome: biome; isolation source: fecal sample | host: Bos grunniens | place: China: Xizang | collected 2019 | reverse complement strand
CTGAAAACTGTAACGCGGCGATTTCTGCACACGAGGAAGGCGCTGCGCCTCAAACTGACCATTGGCGCCTGTTGCGGCAATGATTCGCCCATCCTTCTCAACCTCTGCAAGCAAAAATACACTCTGTTTCAAATGATAAAAACTTCTGCAGTTATAACCAGCAACTTCCACCGCGAGAACATTCTTACCGGCTTTTGGAGAAAGCGCAATTTCATCAACACGGAAGAACCCTTTAGCTGTACGCGCTGGACCATAGCCTACGTGCTCTCCGTTGAGGGTAATCCTATATACCGAACTACCCGTTATGCGCAGAAGCGGCTTCTCCCCGGCCTTTGACTCAAATGAAGTTCTAAAACCGATAAGAGTATTCATTTCATTTTCAAGACCGACCGGCCATATTGGCTTAGCAGTCTTAAACTCAACCTGCGCGCCTAAACACGCATATGAAACAAGCAATGATGCTACAACAGTAATTATATTTCGCATAATTAACCTTTTTATTTTGTGGGAAATTCTAATTCAACAAGTTTTTGCCCGGCATTAAACCGTACCGAACCAGTAGACTTAAAAGTGCCGTCTTTTTGCTTTACTTCTATACGCACAAGTGTACTTTCGGGCAAAGTTACCGCAAAATGATCATTCATATCATGTGACTCGTCGTAAGTCTGCCCTTGCGCCATCACTTTACCAGAACCCGACGCAACAAGACGAAAGTCAACAGGGCGCCTGACTTTGGAGCTATCGCGAGCGACAAATGCCACGCGAGACTTAGGAACTTGAGAGCGGAACTTAACATAGGACGCCGTTACATCGTCGGCGTTAATATCACTTGGGGCATTACCGCCGCGCCATGTCGGCCAAAAACGCACACCTTGTGGATTCTTACTCCAGCGAGACGCATAGATGCGGGTACGGGGCTCAGAAGCATCGGCCTGAGAGGCATACCCAGTAAACCAAGCCTGATCCGGAGGCATAAGTTTATCGTCTTGTGCGTCACCGAAGAAATGCCATTTACCATTGTCGTAATACTCAACCCACGAATGATTGCCGGGGATGGTAGTCCAATTGCAACCGGTAAAGCGAGCGGGGATACCACAAGCACGAAAGACATCTATTTGAATGATCGCAAGCCCCGTGCATGAAGCGATATGTATACGCATAGAGTGAAACGGCGACTGATCGGCCTTCTCTCGTTTAGTACTGTACCTTACATTGAGAGTTTGCCATATCTTAGAGTTGATTATCTGGACAGCCTCGCCCGTTGTCTTGCAATTCTTGACCATAGGCCAAAACTTCTCACGAAAGAGAGCTCTCCAATCGTCAACATCCTCCCCAATGGATGAATACGGCAAAATATATTCACGAAAAATCTCATCGGTAATGGTAGCGCGCCAAGGAGCTTCACGCCGCGCCAACTCAGCAAACGCGACGTTTTTACGTAAATATTCCTCGCTAACTGCAGCCTTGTCTTTTTCAGGCATATATTTAACGAGAAACTCATAATTGCTCAATTTTGCGTCTTCAACATCAGCGAACACTCCTATCGCTAATGTTGCACAAAAAACAACAAGAGCTTTCCTCATGATATGGGCACCATGCATAATTCAGCGTACGGCCCAACCGCTTGAAGCAAGATATTTTTTAAGTTCAGGAATTGGAATAATCCCGAAATGGAAAACACTTGCCGCAAGAAGAATTGTCGCACCGGCTTCGGCGGCTAAAGCAAAGTGTTCCATTGTGCCAGCACCGCCAGAAGCGACAATATCGGCGTCTGTAATAGCACGAATACCGCGAATAAGCGGCAAATCATAACCTGTACGCGCGCCATCGGTCGACTTAGACGTGGGAAGGATCGTCCTCACGCCATAATCAAGAACCTTCTTAACCCATTCTATTGCATCTGCGCCTGTTGCAGTGCGACCGCCGTCAATATAAACCTCATAACCACTTGCCATTGAAGAATTTTGCGCAACATCAATAGCTACAGTTACCTTATCAGAGCCAAACTCGCGAATAAGCTCGCCAATCATCTCGGGCGAACGAAATACTGCCGAAGATGTAGAAATTTTATTAGCTCCAGCCGCGAGAACATCGGCTGCAGACTGCACCGACGAGATTCCTCCGCCCATAGTAAAAGGAATAGTCGCAACTTCAGCGACCTTGCGAACGGTTTCTATCGTTGTTGCACGCCCCTCAACGGTGGCGTTTATGTCTAACATAGCGATTTCATCAGCACCAGCGGCACAATATGCTTTGCAACACTCTACAGGATCGCCAGCATCTTTGATATCAACGAAATTGACGCCTTTCACAACACGGCCGGCAATCATATCCATACATGGCATAATAACCAATGGCTTGGACGAATTCATAAGCTATCCTTTCTTGCGCTTTATTTCCAAATTAAAAACTTCGCTATTATAGCAAAAAACAGTTTAGTAAATCGCCCCAAATAAATCTTGACCGCATAATCTCACATCGTAAATCTCAAACGGACAAAACTTGCTGTTCACCTAAGGTTACGCCTTGATTTTGCCGGTTATCGGCTTTCCAGCCGTACCGAGTGACGAAAGAGGTTTAACCGAAAAAAGCAAAGTCTTGCCTGCAGGAATCTCATGGACGGGAATCTGAATGGTAGCCACGCCACCATTAGGCTCATGACCAATGCCTAAATTACAACCAGGAGCATACAAGGCTCTACTAAACTTTCTACTCCCAGACCCGCCAGTTACTTCAACCATATACGCAAACACACGGGAATCGGGATTGCCATTGGCATGAGGAATCATTAGCGAAATATGCGGCGTCTTGTCTACGCCTTCGACCTTACGAAAATCCTCTATTTTCAACTTTGCGGATTTTGGAAACTGCGGAGAGCCAATAACTTTTTTTAATTCAGCTTGCGAAAACGGATGTGGATCAAATTTACCGAGTGGCATTATCCAATCTTGTCCAATTGATCCGCCGAGACCGAAATCACGGCGGTGGACAACCATCATGTCGGGATAAACACTGACAAGAAAACCTTGCCGGCACATGCCAATCGAATCCTCGCCCTCTATCTTATCCTTTGAAATTAACGGATTCTTACTGCCTAAAGAACCCTGAAACGGACCGCATGGAGGACACTGCAATTCAGGCATCAAATCAGACACCATAAAAAATATACGGGTCCAATTGGAAGCGCTCCAATGATAATGACCATAAAAAGCTACGGCATTGCGCGTATATTTCTTTAGTGCTTCTCTAAACCACTTATTATTATTCCCAAAATAACCTGTATGAGACGTAATAAAAAACGGCTTTCGACCTTGATTAATCTTGTATTTTTCTTCAGAAGTCTGCAAAAGTTTTACAAGCTTCTCCTTTTGGATTTCTCCGTAATTACGGCCAAAGAAATGATATCCCTTGATTTCCTTGTGCCATACATCTTCATAAGGCTCACCCCATATGCGCTGCCAATTACCTTCCATGTCCGTTGAAAGCATCTTTCGCTTACGTTCCGCCTCGTCGGGTATATCTCGCGCCACGCGCCACATGCCTTCAACGTCATGATTACCAGTAACAAAAAGTTTCTCAACCTTTCGCCCGTCGTCGGCCGTATTTTCAGGGAAAACTTTTCGCCACGCGTTAGCTGTCCACTCCATCTCGGAAACAAGCCCCTGATCGGCGATATCGCCGCAAAGCATAACGGCATCAACATTATTTTTCTTGAAATACTGAAACGCCGAAACTAAATATTGATCTGGACTACCTGGACCGCCGACCTTACCGCCTCTCGTCCACGCCATCTTTTCCACTCCCTTTCGCGTTGAAATAAGATGGGTATCGCTTAACACTCCAAAAACAAGATTAGGCTTCTGCCTCGGTTTCCAGCCCAATGGCGCGGCAAAAAGCCGCCAGCCGCCAATAGAAAACGCAGCTGCGCCGCACAACATTTCTCTTCGCGTCATATTCATGAGGGCCTCCTTTAACTTGTAGTGAAAAGTTAATTTAAAGCGACTGCTTAAACATTATAACAAAATACACTTCAAACGTTATTAAGCAAGAGAATCTACAATAGGCTTACCGAACGTACCAAGTGATGTAAATGGCCGAACAGTAACTATTAACGGGCGCGACGACGGCAATTCTGCCTCAGGAATTACGCACGTTGTAATACCCTCATCAATCTTCGGCGTTATACCCATATTACAACCGCAAGCATATACCGCTTTAACGACTTTATCCGACTTTTCACCGCTTGCATTAGCAAGAACAGTCTTACCTGCCAACCCCTTGATGGCTTTTTTAGACACGACAACCTCATACCCATATACGCGCGTTGCAGGATTTCCATCAGCATAAGGAATTTTAACGCAAATGTCACGAACATTCTCGTTAGCCTTTGCTTCAATACTTAATTTCGCGCCTTTCTTGAATTGCGGGTTGCCGATAACCTTTCGCAACTCACCATGAGAAAACGGATGATCCCATTTACCGGATTTCACTTTTAAGGGCATAACCCAATTATCGCCAAGGCTACCTCCCTCGCTGAATTCGCGGCACTCAATCGTCAGCATGTCATTATACACGCGAATAACAAGCCCCTGTTCCCACTTGCCACCCTGGAGCTTGCCTTCGATTGGCACATCTACAATTCCACCGTCGCCGCCGCCCATCCACCTGCCGTCAGGACGCCACCACGAAGGACAAGCCGGACACTGAACACCTGGTGTTGAAGCGTTCAGCATATGCAACACTCTCCAGTTAGCTGCACTAAGATGCCAATGCCCCCAAATACCAAATCCACCAGCATGGCGCCTTATATTTTTGGCAAACATCCCATACTTCCGATCGTGCGAAATAAAAAAGAATGGCGCAGACGATCTATTCTTTACCGCGCTAAGAGTCTCGTCAATTAACTTCATAAACGGACCATCGCCCTCGCCGCGTTTATTTCCATTCCAATTTTGCCCGAAAAAATGATAGCCTTTAACAACCTTGTGCCATACCGGTTGATACTCTTCGCCCCAAATACGCTTCCAATGACCAGCGCTATCCATTTTAATGATCTTCCGCGGCCACTCGCTTTTATTGGGAACAAAGCGCGACATGTCCATATCTTTACTCCAGCTGTCTATATCATGATTGCCGGAAACAAATAATTTCTCTACAACATCCCCATTTGGCAATTTATTCTCGGGGAAGACACTATACCAAGCATCGGCGTGAAGTTGCAGCTCATCGACTAATCCGCGATCTGCCATATCTCCACAATGCACGACAGCGTCAACATTCTGACTGCGGAAATACTCAAGAGCCGAAACAAAAAACTTATTCGACTTAACGCCCCTTCGCCACTCGCTGTCTGTCCTAAAATGAGTGTCTGACAAAACACCAAAAACAATATTTGGTTTCTTACGAGGCTTCCAGCCTTGGGGCGCGGCAAAAACTTGACCAAAACTTAAAGCACCAAAGCCCAATGCCGCCACCGAATCCCTCAAAAAATCACGACGCTGACATTTCATTTGTTTTGCCTTTCCGAGGAAATAATCCTCTATGCTATCTCCACCGCCGCAAACTATGATTAACTGCCGTAAGAATATCCTTCTGCCGCTGTTTATCCTTTACCGACCGTGCAACAAACACTTTACGCCCCGAAACAGGATCTATACCCGTATAGTACATACATGTCGCAGCGGTAAGAGGTGTAGGAGTAAAAATCTGAACCTGTTCAGGACTTAGTTTCAGTTTTGCATGAGCGAAATTTTTAAGTTCCTTCATATCCTCTTCCGTACATCCAGGATGCGCTGCAATAAAATAGTATGTAAGAAACTGCTTCTTACCGGCCTTTTTGCTTGCAGCCTCAAACTTCTTTTTAAACTGCAACAAATCTCCAATATCGCCCTTGCCCATAAACTCAAGCACTCTGGCAACGACATGCTCAGGAGCAAGTTTCAGCTGCCCAGAAACGTGATGCTTTGCAATCGCATCAATATACCTGTCGCCACATGATTTGTCGGCAACAATCAAGTCGGGCCTTATGCCGCTTGCAACAAACACATTTTTAACTTTAGGTATTGAACGAATACGCTCTAAAAGCTTCAACTGTGGACGATGATTTACGTTTAACGCCGGACAAACACGCGGGAAAAGGCACGAACGATTCGCGCAGGCGCCCTCTTTAACCTTTTTGCTGCAATCAAAACCGTACATATTTGCGGTCGGACCGCCAACGTCAGATATTGTACCTTTGAATTTAGAGTGGCAGGCAAATCTTTCAACTTCCTTTATAATAGCACCTTGAGAACGGCTTACTATCCTACGCCCTTGGTGAACGGCTATAGCGCAAAAACGGCATTCGCCATAACATCCGCGATGTGTAGTGACAGAAAACCTAATTGTATCAAGAGCCCTTATCTTACCTTGGGAACTTATCGACGCAGGAGCATCAAGCATCCATTCAACGTCGTGGACCTTGTCTAACTCATCAGGCTCAAGCGGAGCTGATGGTATATTGTGAACAAGATACCGATTATCTATTTTTTGCACTAACGGTTTTGCCGTACGATTGTCCTGGTTTTTCGAGAATATTTTAAACGCCTCTGCAAATGCCTTTTTGCCTTCTAACGTAGGCGCACTCACTTGAGTATACGACGGCAATTCAATAGACCCTCTGGGCGCAACAAAATCGCGCTCAGAAACCATATAGCACAAACCATCAATATTTCTCCAATCACGATTGTTCTTTATGGCATCGGCAAAAGCCAACACGCTTCTCTCGCCCATTCCATAACTGAGCGCATCTGCCTTTGCATCGCAAATTATAGGACGACGTACTTTATCACTCCAAAAATCATAGTGACTTATGCGCCTCAGGCTCGCTTCAATCCCACCAAGCAGAATTGGCTTACATGGCTTATAGGCAGCTCTTATCGCATTAGAATAAACTATTGCCGCTCTATCTGGCCTGCGATTATTCTCGCCCCCCGGCGTAAAATCATCCTGCTTGCGCTTCTTTCCCGAGGCAGTATAATTTGCGACCATTGAATCAACGCATCCAGGACTCACCCCCCAAAAAAGAGTTGGTTCGCCAAGAGCTTTAAATGCTAATGGATCATTAATGTTTGGCTGGCTGAGAATAGCCACGCGATACCCCGCCTTCGTGAGAGTCTGCCCTATCACAGCGACACCGCTAAAAGGAGAATCAACATACGCGTCGCCGCTTACAAGAATTATATCGGCCTGTGACCAACCGAGTTTGCGCATTTCATCTTTTGTAACAGGAAGAAAGGCCATAGGAAAACCCCTGTATCAGAACCCTGGAAGATTCATCTGTCCGGAAACACAGACTTTGCGTCCTTTGGAAAGTGTTTTATCGGACGTATCGTAAACAACAAACTTAATACCTTCAAAACGACGCGAAAGCTCTGCCTTTATATATTTAGAAACGCTCTTCACATTACCTTTGTCATCATCGGAAAATCCTATCGCAACAGAGCGAGAAAGCCCTCCTGTTCTCTGAAGCATATGAAAAACATGCTCTACAAAATCCCTTATGGCAAATTCTTTCGCGAGTTCTGGCTTTGATGATGCCGCGGCAAAAGCAAGTTTTTCGCTGTATATCGGATCGTCAGCCATCCTCTTCTTAAATCCATCATATGTGACTGCCGCGTAACGACACATTCTAAGATAGTAATCAAGTTCCTCCTCGTCAGTGCCAAATTTTTCAACCTTATCGAAACATTTCCTATAGCCGCGAAGGTTGGACATCATAATCTGCCGCTCAAGAGGAGTCAGCGCCACATCAATGAAAAGCCTTACAGCCTTTTCAATTGTAGACGGAGCATGGCCACGAGCTGTAACAATTGCGAATATGCGGCCCTCCACAAGTGTTTTACAAAACGTGCTGTAACTCGGCGAAGGCTTTTCACCGCCGGCAACGCGAGCAAGAGCCGTCATGGTATCTTCAATAAACCTATTGGGCTCAGCGTCATTTTCGGGGTCTGCAAAATGCTTAAAGGCTTCCTTCCACCCGCCGTCAGCGGGCGGACGATAATGCTCTGTATCTGTACGCACAAGGGCGAACGTTGCGGTTGAAACTTCCACCGGAACCCATACGCCGTTTTTCGTTTTATGCTCCATCTTTATCTTCGTGGGCATATGCAAAATATTATCATCCCAGTCGAAAATATAATATTTGAAATCGCGCTTCGCGACCTCTTCATTTACATATGGAATTGGAGGCGTCACTGAACATCACCCTCAAAATCAAAACCGCAAACGCGCTCAAGCTTGATTGATACAAAATCGCCAACAGATGTTTTACGTGCCGCAGGCGAATCAAGAAGATATACTACACCGTCGACATCGGGAGCCTGAGACTGCATTCTTGCCACACCGGGAGCAACGACCAACGCATCAAAGATCTTGCCAACCATTTTCTTTGATTTTACCTTCCATATTTTAGCCGCTTCAGCCATTACTATTCGCTCGCGCTCTTCTGCTACAGCCCTTGACGGACGAGAGCCCATCTTGGCGGCTTTCGTTCCCTTTTCCGGGCTAAAAGCGAAAGCACCGAGATGATCAAACTGCATCCGTTTAAGATCGGCAAGAAGTTCGGCGAAACGCGATTCGGTCTCGCCCGGAAAGCCTGTGATTACTGTCGTGCGCAATGTAATCCCGTCTACTGTTTCGCGAAGCACATCTGCTGCTATGCGCGAAGCCTCAACTGCCCCCTTGCGGTTCATCTTCACAAGCACCTCTGGAACAGTGTGCTGCAACGGAATATCAACATACCTCACCGCGTGCTTTGAATTCACAAGCCAATCAATAAACTCTTCTGTAATTTCGCTTGGATAACTGTACAAAACACGAACCCAGAAATCTCCCTTGAGTTTATCCAACTCCCACAGTAAATCACTCAAACGCGTCTTCTCTTTGAAATCACAACCATACAACATTGGGTCTTGGGCTACAATGTTCAATTCACGGCACCCGCTTTTCAGCAACGCTTTAGCCTCGCGTAAAATATCTACCATAGGGCGAGATCTAAACTTGCCGCGAATAGACGGAATCGCACAGTACGAACACTTATGGCAGCACCCTTCCGCAATCTTCAAATATGCAAATGCCTTACCCGTAAAACGCAACTCAGGCATCTTAGGCTCAACCCATGTCGATGGAACTCCACGCCACTCATCGACTCCTGGAAATTTACTCCATGCCTTTGGATAACGCTGCGGATAACAACCGGTAACAATAACCTTGCCAAAGTTACCCTTGTTTTTAAGCGTTATAGCGCGACGAATCTCACTCTCGGCCTCTTCTCTCGCCGAGGCGATAAACGAACACGTGTTAACAATAACTACATCGGCTCTATCCGGATCAGGAGAAAGCACGCAACCCTCCTTTAGGAGGTTTCCCGCCATAACCTGAAGATCAACGGCGTTTTTTGCACATCCCAACGATACGAGAGATAAAGAAGTTTTGGTTTTTTGCATAACTGAATTATATCACATCATCCCAATAATTACGCTAACATTGCTTCCCCCAAAAGCAAATGAATTCGACAATGCGACTCTAACGGGAAGACTGTTGCCGGCCTCAGGAATAGTAAATGGCGCAATTTCAGCATCAATAGTATCTGTAATATGAGCAGGCGCTCCATGCTGTTTTAAAATAGAAATAAAGCAGAGACCTACCTCGATCGCACCCGCGGCGCCAAGCGCGTGGCCAGTCATGGGCTTTGTTGAACTGCAGATGACATTATCGCCAAAAACACGCCTAACTGCCGCACATTCCATCGAATCATTATAAACCGTCCCTGTTCCGTGAAGATTTATATAATCAATTTCGGAAGGCTGTAGCGAAGCGTCAGAAAGCGCTTCACGCATAGAAGCCTCAGCGCCTTTCCCTTCTGGATCGGGAGCGGTCAAATGATATGCGTCCGAACTTTCCCCGACACCAAGCAAAGCAATCCCATGCTCACCTTCGTTAAATCTCCTCATAATAAAAAGTGCCGCTCCCTCACCGAGGTTGATTCCATCTCTATTAGGAGAAAGAGGTCTTGTCAAAGACGAAGAAACTGCCTCAAGAGCACTAAAGCCATTGAGCACTATTCTTGTCTTCGCGTCTGCTCCACCAACAACAACAGCGTCGCACAACCCGCTTTCTATCAATCTGCGTGCAGAAGCAAACACTTTTCCGCTCGATGAACAAGCCGTAGAAACAACCCACGCAGGCCCGGTTAGTCCAAGAATTTCACGTGTATATTCCGCTGGAGTAGCCATGTTAATCTGACACAGGCCTAATGAAAACTCCTCCATTGTGGAATTGCTTGTGCCAATGACCACACCAATGCGTTCGGGCGAATACTTTATCTTCAAATCATCAATCTGCGATTTTATCTGCTCAACAGCTCCATCCAATAACGCACAAACACGAGCCTTCTCGCTTGAAGGATTGTCCGAAACAATATCAGCAGCACCAAAATATGTTTCATCCCCAGAGGAAAGAACACCACTCTGTTTTTTCATGCCCGACACGTCACCGGCGATCATATGTGAATAAATCTGATCGATACCAGTGCCAAGCGCACATACTATTCCCAAATCACTTAATATATACCGATTGTTCATTTCTAATGCCATCATTTATCAGACAGTTTAACTTTATAAAAACACGGAGCGGAAATATCGCCGTCGCACCGACTATTTAATACCATTTCGCCCGATGAAAACAAATTACCACTCTCTGCGCAATCAGCCCATGGCCCGGCAGGAGAGGAAGACGTAAGCAAACGCACAATACCGTTTATCTTGCCGCTCTTTGCATTATTTCCAACAGAAAGAGACACCGTTATTGAGACATTGCCGCTTGTATCTACCGCAAAACCTGATATGCCAAGAACAGTATTGCCGGCAATCCCCTCAATTGGCATTTCATCAATATTGTATGCGATTTTATAATCAGCAGCAGAAGAAACCTTTGACAACTGCTCTGGAGTAAATCTCCCATGCGTAACAGCTAAATTAAGCCACTTGGCAATATCACCTGCAAGAAAGCCCTTCATTGCTACGCTTCCATTGGGATTTCGCAAAACCACTTCATCAGAGGCAGCGTTTGGGCCGGGAATCCATACCTTATCATCTCCATAAACAGCCATTCCGATTACAAAGCATGGCTCATTCTGCGCCACAAAATCTTTGCGGTCATATGCCAAATACAATGACTTGCCGCCGAGCAATACTGTGCCTGCCGGAATGACAAAACGATCTTCAGAATCTTCGGGCAATGTTGATGTATCAATAACACCCTCAACGATCCAATTACTTAAATCAATTGCTTCGATATCAGTATTTGTAAGTTTAACGGCGCCTTCAACTTTTTCAATTACGATTGGAGCCAAATCTGCTCTTTGGGAGCGGGGAATACCGGCATTCATTGAGGAATCGTAGCCGACTTGCATAGATGTATTCGTAACACAATGCCGATTAAAGAGATGAGCCCGCCTCTTCTCTATATAATTGTCCCAAAGGTCTTCATACGCCTCATCCCACTCGAGTAAACGATTCCAAACATAAATTGGCGTTGTTGTATAAGAGCTGTTCCACCTTGCCCTGTCTTTAGCAGCATCAACAGCGACCATCTCCTTGAACTTTACAACGTAATCATTCCAGAATGGAGTCTCTGCGCGGGTTGTTCCGGGAACTTTAAGCACTTCATCCATCAATGTCCTTAACCTGCGCAGATACATTGACCGAAACTCAGCATTCTGCCATATAGCTTCTACGGCAAAATTACCCTCACCGACAGTTGGCCCGTTTATGCTACCGCCTTTATGAGCCCTTACTTTCCATCCGCCGTAGAACGGATGAGATTTAAACGAATCGTCATCGGCCCTAAGCCCGATTCTGCCCATTGCAGTGTCGTCTTCATAATAATATTGCCCCCAAGACAGATTATGGTCGTACGCCAGCGGCATCCATACGTCATTGCCGTTTTTATCCCAATACAGGCATATGTTCGCCCAAACATCATCGGCCTCCTGAGTAATACGCGCCGTAGCAAGGTAATTAATCCATGCAGGTATATCGAAATAATCATAAACAGCTGCGGTCAGCGACGGATTGTTTTCTGGGCATGAGTTTGAACTTGAAAATTTAGAAGCGAACTCTACTAAAGGTTTATATGCCCTGTCGCTCGTTTCGTCACCATCATCTGGCGTTTTCTTCTCGACATCTCCAGCCGTTGTACGCACCGACGTGGAAATTGTACCTACGTTCTTGTACGAGTATCCTTTGGGATCAAATCCATAATAGTCCTCAATCAATTCATCTGTAAAGCGATTTGAATGAAAAGCCAACTGATAAAATTCACCGTTAAGATTAAGTCTGACAGGATAATCAAAAGGAACTTTATTCCCCGCGTTGCGCCAAACATAAAATGAAAGAGCCTGCCTTATAAATGTAGGGTCGGCATATTCTGAAATAAACGACGTCTTCCTGATTTCCTCAAGCTTTACACCTTTGTTGCCACCTTCAAGCATATTGCGACAAGTTAACGGCTGACATTTACTAAATCTCAAGCCGTGAGATTTCTTAATGAATTTTGCTGTAGTGTTGCCTCTTAAATCAATCCGGACATTGTCATAATAAGTACCGGTCTGACTGTCGTACACACCGCACCGCCCACCGAGAGGATACGAACCCTTCACAGCATCGTAGTCCTTGTCCATCAATTCTAAATTCTTGCCCTCGACAAACAAATGAAACGTTTGGAGTTTCTCTGAGACTTGGTCTTCTCTTGGCTCAACAATTGTCCCATACCAATTAGGGCAATCATCAGGATTGTTGCGCGAAGGCGAAATCCAAACCATATTGCAGTTATCGGTTATCCTCGCGCCAAACTGTATAAGACAACCAGAAGCAGGAATATCAACAGCAGGAATAACGGCCAAATACCCAGGCATTGAAATGTTTTTTTCAACTTCACTGCCGTCATCATCTTCTTCCTCTACAGTTCGAACAAAAGCACTATCACTGTATATCGCCTCAACATATTTAACTTCTCCTAAATTACAGCGATACATAAGTTCAACCTTTTTGATTGCACACATTGGCGCGTCAGAAATGGGGTGAACATCAAAAACTACTGTAAAATCCTCACCCATCTTGGCCATAGACCGCGGAGTGTAAAATCCGAAATCCTCAAATGTAGTTTCATTTGAAGGGCCTATGTTCGGCCCATATGGTATTGAATTGGAATAATCATTTTCTGAGTATGGAGTTGAATTGGGGAATATTGCCCTGAATACTCCATCAACTTGCGTGTTAAGCTTTGCAGCAAGTGAAAGAGACAAAACATCCGCCTGCTCATCCTCAGGAGAAAGAACCCAACTCACAGACAGAGTCTTCTGCCCCATTTCAAGCGGAATCTTCTCGTTAAGGGAATACTTATTGCCATTGACAAAAAGCTGGAGATTACCAGCAATATCTGCCGACTCAAACACAACGCTTGCCTCTCCGTCGAAATCTGGAAGCGCAATATCTACTTCTCCATATATCGTCTCAAGGCTTTCAACGTGTGTAGCGCCTTGCGTCAAATCTTCAAGCACTTTCTTCGTGCACAAACTTGAAGCATTGTGCATCTTTGCAATTTCACGAGCAGGCAAAACCCCAGAATGAATTTTGATTTCCGAAATTTTGCCTCGGTATCCGCGCCAATACGAATCATTAGTGCCGCCAAAACGGCGAGGTATAACAGCAGGATAATATACATCCAAAGTTGTGCTTCCCGCTTCGACACCATTAAGATAGAGTGTCGCCTTCTTCGTTGCCGAGTCGATAGTCAATGCGACATGCGTCCAGACTCCAATAGGAAGAGGATTGTCTATTTCAAATATTCTATCTACTGCCGAACCGCGCTGAATATATATTTTACCGTATGAAGACCGTTCAGGATCTATGCCGTAAAGCAACAGATACCCTTCAGAACCATTACCTCCGTTACGCGAATCCAAAAGCGCAACGGCTTCTTTGCCCATCGCGTCAAAAGATGACGGGTTAAGCCAGAATGACACGGTCTCTCCACTCGGACAAAGTGTATCGGCAAGTTTATATTCATTTTCAACATATGCCTGATTTGAATAGTAATCCGCCTGT
>JAEIGA010010331.1_pt1 | contig 14148 bp, 11 predicted proteins | sample 9270691 | NCBI WGS metagenome assembly JAEIGA01 (sample SAMN17057246, study PRJNA624740) | gut metagenome | biome: biome; isolation source: fecal sample | host: Bos grunniens | place: China: Xizang | collected 2019 | reverse complement strand
GCACACATAGAAGCACCATTACCAATGTGACAAATAATTACGTTTGTATCTTTTGGATCTTTTCCTAATAAAACAGAAGCACGTTTTGCTGTGTACAAGAAAGAAGTTCCGTGGAATCCGTAGCGACGAGCACCATATTTTTCGTACCATTCGCGTGGAATTGCATACATAAATGTTTCTTCTGGCATTGTTTGGTGCCAAGCTGTATCCATAATTGCAGCGTGAGGAACATTTGGTAAAACTTTTTGAGCAGCTTCAATACCCATAATATTTGCAGGCATGTGAAGAGGTCCTAAATCAATTACAGAACGGAATGTATCTAAAACTTCTGGAGTAATCAAAACAGATTTTGTAAATTTGTCTCCACCGTGTAAAACTCTGTGCCCTACAGCACCAATTTGGCTCATATCAGAAATAACACCAACTTCTTTGTCTGTAATTTCTTTCATAATAAGTTCGATTGCTTCTTTGTGAGTTGGACATGGACTTTCCAATTCAATTTTTTGTCCTTTAGCTTTGTGTGTAATGCAAGAACCTTCAATTCCAATGCGTTCTACAACACCATTTGCCATAACTTCTTTGTTATCCCAATCGTAAACTTGATATTTAGCAGAAGATGAACCACAGTTCAAAGTTAAAATAACCATAAAAAATGCCCCTTATTATTTTGAAAAATTAATTATTTTTTACATTTTTTACTGGCGGAAAGCGTATTAAATGCGGATTAGGCCAGACTTTAATACAGGTGGTCAAGGGACACTTCGTTCAGGCCCTTGACTCACCTTTGTTCCAGTTTTACTAAAATTGTAAAACTGGAATACGTCCGGTCAAGGGACACTTCGTTCAAGCCCTTGACTCGGCCGTTTTTAGGGTATGTATTAAACCCCAAATAGAAATGAATATTTTAAGTATAATCCAATTTTTTAGTATTTTCAACCAGTATAAAAGAGACGATTATTTGTTAAATTTAGAATTATCCATCACTTTTTACACTATGGAAAATTATGTAAATTTCTGATATGATTTTCTATTATGGATGCAAAAAACAACTTAAAAGGTGCTATAAAAAAATTAAAACATTTAACTTTTTCTTCAAAAGATGAAGTTTTTACTTTTAGAAAAAAAGCCGAGCAAGAATTTAAAACATTCTTTTTGCCAAACGGCGTAGAATGCTCAACAAGAAAATATGCAAATATCGAATGCGATGTTTTGGCTCCAGAAATTTATGCTTCAAACAGAATAATTTTGTATATTCACGGTGGTTCGTTTGTTGGAGGTTCAAGAGAAGTTTATAAAAACTTTTGTTCATCTTTGGCTGCAAAATGTTTTTCTAGAGTTGTTGTACCAGAATATAGACTTGCACCCGAAAATTTGTATCCTGCAGCAATTGAAGACATTCAGGAAATTTTTAGAGCATTATTAACAGAAGAACAAGTTGCATGTTCCTTAAACGGCGAAAATATGAATCTGGAAATTATTATTTGTGCTGATGGCTCTGCGGCTTCTATTGCATGCGCTTTACTTTTTAATTTGCGTGAACGCTACAGAAAATGCATTAAACAAATTATCTTTTTTTCACCTTGGCTTGATGTTTCACAAGATTCAAAACTATTAACTACACGCAAAATGAAAGACGATGTTATTAGTGGCGACGTTTTAAGAAAAAGCAGCTGCGTTTATGCGGGGGAAACAAACACTAACAGCCCTTTTATTTCTCCGCTTTTAGCTTCTGACGAACAACTAAAAGATTTTCCACCAATTTTTATTCAAATGGGACAAAAAGAAATTCTTTTGGACGATGCTAAAGCTTTTACAAAACGAATGACAGACCTTGGAAACAAATGTACTTTGGATATTTGGGATGATATGATATTTATGTTTCAAATGGCAGACGAGTTTTTTCATGAATCTCACTTGGCGTTGGATAGAATTGGTTGGGTTGTTACAACAAATCAAAGTGAACATAAAAAGATTGAATTTCAGAACAAGCCAAAATTGGAACACAGCATAAATTCTGAAGCTTAATTTTTGCACTTTATCTTTAATTTTATTATTAGGAATGATTTTTTATGGAATTACTTTCACCAGCTGGAAATGTTGAAAAATTAGAATATGCATACGCTTATGGCGCAGACGCAGCATACATTGGCTTAAAAAAGTTTTCTCTTCGTGTTAAAGCCGACAATTTTTATGATGACGAATATAAAAAAGTTGTTGAACTTAAAAAACAGTATCCAGGAAAAAGACTTCATTGTGCATTAAACATTTCTTTTCATGATGGAGATATTGATAATTTAAAATCAAACATTGAATATTTTAGACAATATCCAATTGATGCTTTTATTGTTCAAGACATTGGAATTGTTCCTCTTTTACAAAAAGAATTTCCTAACGCAGAACTTCATTTAAGTACACAGGCATCTTGTGTAAACAGTGAAGCGGTAAAAATGTATAAATCTTTAGGATTTAAAAGAATTGTTCTTGGACGCGAAATTTCACTAAACGAAATTAGACGCATAAAAGATTCTGTTCCAGATATGGAACTTGAAGCCTTTTGTCATGGAGCAATGTGCATTGCGTATGCCGGCCGCTGTTTGATGAGTGCTTACTTAACAGGAAGAAGTGCTCAAGCTGGTGCGTGCTCTCACACTTGCCGTTGGGAATATGATGTGTTGTCTAAACCAAATGGGCCAAAAGAACTTGCACAAAGTGGTCGGCTTTATTTACGCGAGCACGAACGTCCAGAAGATTTATTCCCTGTTTTTGAAGGCGAAGATTTTACAGCAATTCTTTCTAGCAAAGATTTGTGCATGATTGACCATTTGGAAGATTTGAAAAACGCTGGTGTTGATTCTTTGAAGATTGAAGGCCGCATGAAAAGTACATATTATGTTGCTTTGGTAACTCGCGCCTACAGAAAAGCAATTGATGCTTTAGAAGGAAAAATTACCGCGGAAGAAGCGGCTCCTTACATTGCCGAACTTGAAAATGTTAGCCACAGAGCAAGTACAACAGGTTTTTATTACAACAGAAGTGAAGCAGACAAAACTACAACAGGCGCTTCAGACAGCAAATATCAACTTACTGCAGAAATTGGAAAAGCATATTCAGAAAATCAATTTGAAGAATTGTATAATTTGAGCCAAAAAACTTATGGCGATTTTAAAGCAAAACTAGACGCAATGCACCCAAATGCAAAAGCCGCAAGATTAAAAGATTTAGAAATTCACACAGACAGAAACGTTGTTCCTTTTGAAAAAAAAGAAGGCTGGAAAATCTATGAATGTACAGCGTTTAACAAACTTTCTTCTGATATGACAATTGAATTTGTTTCGCCAGAGTTTGTTTCTTTAACTGCAAAGCCTGGCGAATGGCAAATTATTAGCCCAGAAGACGGAACTGTAAAAAATTGGGTTTGCGATAGTCATCCATGTGTAATTTATACAAAACTTGACCTTCCAAACAAAACAATTTTACGTACAGAAGACCCAGACTACGTTGAAGGGAAAATTCGCGACACAGGAAGATAGAAGTAAATTCAGAATTCAGAATTCAGAATTTTTTACTCATCCCAACTTACTTCTACGTTGCGTTGGTCTTTGTGAGGAATGCGTTGGTAAATTAAACAGTCGGCACGGTGAATTGTAACACCACGAGTTCTTGTAACATAACCAGAAATTACCTGCGGATAATGAGGTTTACAACATTGAGCCAAATTATACAAAACGTTTTTCTGACCTTGAATCAAAACATTTTTCTGAGGAATAACTTCTACATTTGCAAGTTCAGGATGAACGCCAGCTTTTGAATGTCGTTTTTTTGCATTTTTTACATTCTTGGCATTTTTTCCACTAACAAAAGTAGAGCCCTGTTCATGGCCATTTAATACTTTATGATCATTTTCTGACGCGTTTTTTTCTTCTGATTTTTCAACCCTATCAGAAAAAGAAGGTTCATTTGTTGCAAGCCAAACATGAATTTTTTGATGAGCTTTTGTTGTTTTTACCGCTTTTAACTGTGCTTCTGTTGGATGAGCCTGAGGATTTGTAATTACTTCAATAATTTGAGTATTTTCCAAAGGCTTTGTTAACGGAATGATTTTTCCGTTTGCCTTAGCAGCAACAATTTTTTCGCCAATTGCCGAATGAATTGCGTAAGCAAAATCAATTGCATTTGCACCAAATGGCAACTTTATTACATCACCTTTTGGTGTAAAAACGTAAATTTCGTCCCCAAGAAGTTCATTTTTTAGAGTAGCAAAATCTGTATTGTCTGTAAAAGAAGTTTCTTTTAGTTGCTGAAATTTATTAAAAATTGCAAGTTTATCCACTTCAACTAAGTCTTTATTAGTTCCTTTTTTGTAAAGCCAGTGACTTGCAATTCCGTGTTCAGCCATGTTATGCATTTCTACAGTTCTAATTTGAATTTCCAAAGGTTTATCGTCGCACATTACAGTTGTGTGCAAAGATTGATACCCATTTGCTTTTGGCATGGCAATATAATCTTTAAAACGGCCATCCAAAGGTTTCCAAAGTGAATGAACAATTCCTAAAATTGAATAACAGTCGGTAGAACTTTCACACAAAACTCTTAAAGCAAGCAAATCAAAAAGCTCGCTAGCTTCTTTGTTTCGTTTTCGCATTTTTTGATAAATCGAATAAAAATGTTTTGCTCTACTTTGAATTGTAACAGTAATTCCATTTTTTTCTGCAGATTTGTAAATGCTATTTACAGCTTTTTCCAAATATGATGCACGCTCGTCTTTTTTTTGAGCAACAATATCTTTAATCTGTTTAAAAACTGCCGGATTTGTATATTTTAAACTTAAATCTTCAAGTTCATTTTTTTCTGTTTGCATACCAAGACGATCTGCCAAAGGAGCCCAAATATCAATAATTTCTTCTGCAATAATTTTTTGTTTTGATTTTTCAACGCCACTAATGTTTCGAATTCTATCTGTTCGGTCGGCAATTGCAATAAGAATTACACGAACATCATCAACCAATGCAAAAAACATTTTTCTAATTGCATCTGATTGTTGTAGAGTTTTTGAATTAATTGGCAAATTAAGAATTTTATTTGTAATTAAAACAAGTTTACTTATTTTTTCACCAAAAAGATTTTTAATTTCATCAATTGAAAGATTCAAAATATCAAAAGGATGAAGTAAAGCTGCAACAATTGTTTCTACATCCATTTTGTTTTGAGCCAAAATATGAGAAACTCTTAATGGATGTAAATAGTAAGGATTATCATAAGCATTTTCAACAGTTTCAGATTTTTTTACAAGAAGTTCCCAAGTTTTTTTTATAAGTTCCTGTTCTTTTGTTGTAAAATAATCATTTAAAATAAAAAATTCTGTAATTAAATCTTTTGTATTTTTTTCATCAGATTTAAAAACCGTTGTCTTACTCATCACATCTCCTATTTTACAATTGTTTTAGTCCTCCAACTACCAAGTTTATATCTTAGCAAACAAATCATTGCAGTTGTGAACCAAGTTAAGCCAGTTGTTAGCCAAATGCCCCAATAACCAATATTGTAAGTATGACCAAATATTGAAATTGTTGCAATGCTTGTAAACAAAATAGAAAAAGAAATTCTACAAACAACTTCTGTAATTCCGTTTATCATAGAGAAAGTTGTATCACCGCACCCATTAAGCAAAGAACGAGGAGCATAAATCATTCCCAAGAAAAAGTAGAACAAACTTGTAATTCTTAATGCTTTTGCACCAATTGAAATTACTTCAGGCTCTTTTACAAAACAATAAATAATTTGTTTTCCAAAAACATAAAAAACAGGAATCATTATCAAACTAAAAATCAAAACCATAAAAGTGGCCCTGTGCATTCCTTTTTTTACCCGATCAATTCTTTGAGCTCCAAAGTTTTGTCCAGCATAACTTGTTAATGCCATTCCTAAAGAACCATAAGGTTGCTGAACCAATTGTTCAATTCTCATTGTAACTGTATAAGCTGCCATTACAGTTTCGCCAAATGTGTTTACAACTCCCTGCAAAACAATACAAGAAATGGCAATTAAAGAGTTTTGCAAAGAAATTGGAACACCAAGCTTAAATGAATTAATGATGATTGCTTTGTGTGGAGTTAATTCAGATTTTGATAAATTAAAATAAGGAACTTTTTTAAAAGCGTAAATTAAACTTGCAATTGCAGAAACAGCTTGTGAAACAACTGTGGCAAACGCAACTCCAAAAACTGCCCAATCAAAACATAAAACAAAAACTAAATCTAAAACAACGTTTACAATACTAGATAAAATTAAAAAGTATAATGGAGTTTTTGAATCTCCCAAGGCACGCAAAATTGCCGCAACACCGTTGTACAAAGCAATAAATACAATGCCGTAACAGGAAGTTCTCAAATAAGTGATTGCATCTGCTTTAATAATTTCTGGACATTGCAACAAAGTCATTATAAATGGACTAAAGAATATTCCAAAGAGAGAAACAACTAAAGAAGCGGCAATTAAAACATAAAATGAGTTTCCAATTGTAATTCTAACTTTTTCTTCGTTTTTTGCCCCAAAATACTGCGAAACAATAATTCCAATTCCAAGCGCAAGCCCCGAACTTAAAGCAAAAAATAAAAAAGAAACAGAACCGCAAGTTCCAACAGAAGCCAAAGCATTTGCACCAACAAAGTTTCCTACAATCAAAGAGTCTACCATGTTGTACAACTGCTGAAAAAGATTTCCTATTAGCAAAGGAACAGCAAATTTTAAAATATGATTAGACGGACTACCAAAAGTCATATCTGTAATGTTTGATTTTATGTTAGCATTTACGTTATTCATGAAAAACAATATACAGATTTTACAAAAAAAATTAGTGTAAGTTGCAATCAAAAAATAGAACGTTTCTATACACAAAAAAAATAAATAACTAGCATTTTTTTTAACAATATCGTAAAGTATTCTTATGAACATTGATTTACTTCTTTCTATTCTAGCAGGACTTCTCTTATTAATAGGTTTCTTAGGAACTTTTATTCCTGTTTTACCAGGTGCACCCTTAGCTTGGGCTGGACTTTTGCTAAGTTATTTTTCTTCGTACAATCACCTCTCTTTAATTTGTTTGTTTATTACATGTTTTTTTGCAATTGCCGTTTCAATTTTAGACAATTTTACACCAATATTAATGACCAAAAAATTTGGCGGAAGCAAAAAAGCAATTACAGGCTCAACAATAGGACTTATTGTAGGATTTTTTATAGGCCCCATTGGAATAATTGCAGGCCCATTTGTTGGAGCTTTAATTGGCGAATTAATAAACAACAACGGCAACTGGGATGGCGTTTTTAATGCCGCAATTGGTGCCTTTATTGGATTTTTACTTGGCACAGGACTTAAAATAATTTGTGTTCTTTCTTTTATCTGGATCTACATTTTAAGTTTTTAAAACAAAAAACCGTTTTAGTACATTTCTTTTCAAATTTATGTACCAAAAACGGCTTTGTTTTATGATAAATTATTATCTTACATATTATTCAATAATAAATGTTTCTTTACCAGAACCACATTCTGGACATTTATAATCTGCTGGCACATCTTTCCAAGCTGTTCCTGCAGGTACATTATTTTTTGGATCACCTTCATCTTTATCATAAACGTGACCACAACAATCACATTGCATTCTTTCCATATCAGTACCTCTCAAATATTAAGCATTTAAGTTAACAATAATTACATTATATCACTAAATATAATAATAACAAGAAAAATTCAAAAGAAGATTATCTTTTTTTACGACTTCATTACCGCAAATGGGTCAATATCGCGGTACATTTCACGTAATTTTGGTTTTTCAATTTTTCCTGTTGGATTACGTGGAACAGAAGCAAAAATAATTTTTCTTGGACGTTTATATTTTGGAAGTTCCAAACAAAAGTTATTTACATCTTCTTCAGAACAAGTATAACCTTGTTTTACTTCAATAATTGCAGCAGCAATTTCACCCAAACGTTGATCTGCAAGACCAATTACAGCAACATCTTTAATTGCTTCCATTTTGCGCAAGAAGTCTTCAATCTGAACAGGATATAAGTTTTCGCCACCAGTAATAATAACGTCTTTTTTTCGGTCAACCAAAGTAATAAAACCATCTTTATCCATTTGAGCCATATCACCAGTGTAAAGCCAGCCTTGGTCATCCATAACTTCTTTTGTTGCTTCCGGATTTTTGTAATAACAAACCATTACACCAGGCCCAAAAACAGCTAGTTCACCAACATCACCTTGTGCAACTTCTTTTCTGTTTTCGTCCACAATTTTAACTTGCCAACCATAACCAGGAATACCAATAGCACCAACTTTATCAACATTTCCAACACCCAAGTGAACACAACCAGGCCCAATACTTTCAGAAAGACCGTAGTTTGTATCATAATCATGATGAGGAAAATATTTTAACCAGTCTGCAACAAGTTTTCTTGGAATTGGCTGAGCACCCATATGAGTTAAACGCCATTGAGACAAATTATAATTTGCAATTTCAACATCTTTTCCATCTAAACTATCCAAAATATCTTGAGCCCAAGGCACAAGCATCCAAACAATTGTACAAAGTTCATCGCTAACCGCTTTAATTACAGTTTCTGGTTTTGTACCACGAAGCAAAACAGCTTTACTTCCGCTAATTAACGAACCAAACCAGTGCATTTTTGCCCCAGTGTGATAAAGTGGCGGAATACAAAGGAAAACATCATCCTTTGTTTGCCCGTGATGTTGTTGTTCACAAATAGCAGAATGCATTAACGCTCTGTGTTTGTGCAAAATTGCTTTTGGGAATCCAGTAGTTCCAGAACTAAAATAAATAGCAGCGTCATCATCATCAGAAATTTCTATACTCAAATTTTCTGATGAATAATTCATTGCCGACATAAAATAACTTTCCGAAAAAGTTGGAGCAAGACCTTCACCAACATAAATCAAAAGGCGATGAGAAATAATTTTATCTGAAATTGCTTCCAAACGACCAATAAATTCTGGACCAAAAAACAAAACAGAAATATCAGCCAAATTCAAACAATAGTCAATTTCGTCAGAAGAATAACGAAAGTTCAAAGGAACAGCCAAAGCACCAATTTTAAGAATTCCAAAATAAATAGGAAGCCATTCCAAACAGTTCATCATCAAAATACCAACTTTATCGCCTTTTCTAACACCACGTTCCAAAAGATAATGAGCACAACGATTTGCTTTTTCATTAAAAATGCTCCAAGAAATTTCGCGGCGATATGGCAAGTTTGGTTCAGGCTGAGTTAAATCATATTCTTTCCATGTAATACGTCTATTTTCTTTTACTTCCGGATTTAATTCAACAAGGGCGCAGTCTTTTCCAAACTCTTCTGCATTTCTTTCCAAATATTTTGTAATTGGCATTTTATTTCCTCAACTTTAATTTTATTTAATATTTAGATTATACATTAAAAACGATTTTTATTAAAGGGAATCGAAAGAGCAGAACTTTTAAGAAACATAAGTAGGGGAAAGCCTTCCCCTCGCTCGCACTTCGTTGCTCGCTACCCCTTCTACAGGGGCAAGCCCCCGTACCCCCCCAAAAAACTTTTCAAGAATTTATTTATAGTCGACGTGCCACACCATTTAATCAATAAACACTTCTACACTGGATTGCTTCGCTTTGCAAAAACTCACTCACATTTTTTTATTATGAATTTACACCTTGATGGTAGCGCTGCCACCTGCCTAACATCGAAAATCCGTTAAAAACTAAGCCGCCAGGGTTAGTTTAGGATTATCGAAATCCTGGCTCGACGAGCTTTAGCTCGGCGTGGTGGCAACCTCTATGATTGGATAATTTTCAAATTAATACGTTTATTCGCAATAATAACGTTTACTTTGCACTAGAATGGTATCTCTGCCACCACTCCAATTCCTTGGCATTTGTAGACGCTTCGGAAACTTTAAAATCGTGGTCAATTATTGCAATTAATTTTCGGCTGTTTATTACCGCGTCGGCAATGCAAGGTTCAAAGTGCATTCCCTTAGATTTTTCAAAAACATCCATAGTTTCGTCAATTGTCATAGGTTCTTTGTAAAGACGCTGACTAATAAGCGCATCCAAAACATCTGCAGCAGCCATAATTCTGGCACAAAGAGGAATATTTTCTCCAACCAGACCTCTAGGATACCCCGTTCCATCCCATTTTTCGTGATGACAATAAGTCATTTCTTTTGCAATTTCATTAAATTTACCATCATCAATTTTTGGCAAGAAATCTAAAAGTTTTTTACCTTCTTCAGGATGGCACTTCATCATTGCAAATTCTTCTTCTGTAAATTTACCAATCTTATTTAAAATTCCTTCAGGAACGTGAATCTTTCCAATATCATGCAAAAAAGCCGCATTCACAAACAATTGAATATTTTTCTTTGTAAGTTCTTCCGTATAATAACCCATTCTCACAAGTTCATTACAAATAACTTCAACATATTTTTGAGTATGCATAACATGACGCCCCGTGAACAAATCATGACTACCCAAACATTGTGCAACAAACTGAATAATCTTAAACTGAGTTTCATCAAGACGTTTATTAGTTACATTCAACTCATCATTAATCTGCTGCATTTCTTTTGTACGCTGTTGCAACTGTTTATACGCAATATCAATAGTATCATAAGTGTCAATTAGATTTTGCATAGTTTTATGAGTTCTAGAAGACATATAACTAGACAAAGCAAACAAAAAAGCATACTCAATAATAAGCCCAATTACATACACAATAAAATATTGAAGTCTTGTAAAAAATCCATAAGTAACCAAATCAGCATTATTTGATCGCAACCAATAAGCAACAACAGCAAGCCCAAAACATACCAAAGTAGTATAACGAGTAAGACGTTTATTATAATAAAGACAAGCTACAAATGGAGGAAAAGCATAAGAAATGGAAATTAAAATAACCCCATCCATACTTAATAAGAACACAAATACCGAAGAAAAAATAACGCCCAAATACATCAAAAGAACATTCGAAACATTTTTTTTGAGCAAAAAGGAATATAACAACGAAGAAATCAGTGAATATAAAAGAATTGAAATCGAATAAGAATGAGGAACAACCCAAATGCCGGGAATAGATAACGCAATGAACATTACAGGAACAAATATTGTCCCCAAAAGAACATTGCGAACCTTTTTGTTTACTTCAACTATATTTTCTCTAAAAAAAGTTTCATCGGTAATAGACATTCAAACCCTACACAAAACATCATTGAATTACTTTTTTACTAAATTACAGTATACCCCCCCCCACCATATTTTGCAAGTTTTTTTTTATTAGAGGGGCGGCTTTTTGCAAAGCAAAAATCAGGCTTTTCGCACTTCCGCATTCGCTCCATCCCCCCATGCTTCGCATGCCTTCGCAGCACAGCTGCTCGGAGACTCGCTCAAAATGCACCTACGGAACATTTTGCCGGCTTTCAGCCGTCGCTCCCTAGGTGGACGCCTTCGGCGGTGCTACAATCCTTGCCGCAAACTACAAAAATTTTTTAATTTCTTTTTGACAAAGCTGGTCACAAATTTCGTTATATTCTATACCAGCATGACCTTTTACCCAATTCCAAGAAACATTCAAAGAATTGTTCAAATCATCCAAAACAATCCACAAATCTTGATTTTTTACAGGCTTTTTGTCGGCAGTTTTCCAACCTTTTACCTTCCAGCTTTTTATCCAAGTTGTTATTCCATTTTTTACATATTGGCTATCAATATTTACAATTACAGGACGTTCAGAAAAACCTGGAGTATTTTTTATAACAGACAAAGCGTTAATTGCCGCCATAAGTTCCATTCTGTTATTTGTAGTAGGATTTTCTCCACCGCTAAGTTGTTTTGCAACACCATCAGCAATTACAACAATTCCCCAGCCACCAGGCCCAGGATTTCCACTACATCCACCATCTGTATAAACAACAATTTCATTTGCCATAAAATTTCCTTTTTTTGGATCGATTCTCTTATAATTGACGAATTTTCTTTGTCATTCCCGCACTGCGTTTGTCATTCCCGCACTTGATGCGGGAATCTAAAGCCAATAATGTCGTACAAAGATTCTCGTGTCAAGCACGAGAATGACAACTGTTAATCACGAACATTACAAAATCTCTTTTCCTACCCCAAAAATTCAATCCAAAACTTTGCCATTAAATCATATCCGTCTTGATTTGGGTGAATTCCATCAAGACACATTAATTTTCTATAATCATCTTGTTGTAAAAAAAGTTTGCGAACATCTGCAATTTTTACATCATTTTTAATAGCGTAATCAATTATATTCAAATTATAAAGTTCATTATTTCTAGAAAGTTTATCTCCCGGATTTTCCCCAAGGAATTTTGCAATATTTTCTTTGTTTAAATTTTTAGAAACATTTTCAAACCAGCGGTCTCCAACCAAAGGTGGCATTGTCATAATAATTGGAGTAATATTATTTTCTTTACAAAGTTTTACCATTGAATCAAGATTTTCTAAAAAATTATTTAATGGGGTTTTTGGAAGAATTTCAGAAAAGCTGGAAGCATCGCTTACAGCATTCCAATCATAATCACAGTCGTTATTTCCAAATTCAATAATTACAATATCAGGAAGATTATTTGCGTCTTTTTGTTTTTGAATAAACTTTTCAAACTTTCCTTTGGCTTTTGTAATAACGTTTCCGTAAATGCTGTTATTTGTTAACTCAAAGCCCAAAACTTTTTGTGCCTGAGTTAAAGAATCGTTTTCTACAACGTCAAAAATGCGCCCCGAATTTGGAACAGTAATTACACCCTTTAAAATTGAATCGCCAAAAACCGCAATTTTACTATATTTCATAAAAAATCCTCTTGAAAAAAAAAGCCGCCTCAAATAAGGCAGCCTTTCTTAATCATAACTTAGTTGATTATTGAGCAGATGTTTCAGTTGTTTTTGGAACACTTACTTTTTTGTCTACGAATCCTGAACGGAGACAACGTGTACAAATTGTAATTGTTCTTGAAGTTCCACCAAATTGAGCCTTAACTTTAATAAGATTTGGTCTCCAAGATCTACGTGTATGATTGTAAGATTTACTAACTTTGTTTCCACTCATTGGAGCTTTTCCACAAATAGAACACATTCTTGACATAATTTATTCCTTCCTTTCTATAGCTTTCTATTTAATTTCAATAACCGCAAAATAAACGATAATAGTTTGAATATCATAAAAAATTTTACAAAATTAGTCAAGAGTTAGCAAACATCTGAACTAAAGTTTGAGCATCTTTTATTAAATTTTCTATATTACAATACTCATTTGGCTGATGTGCTTGGTCATCAAGAGTACTCCAAACAACAGCGTCAATTCCTTCACGTCTAAGTTCGGCTCCAACTGTTCCTCCACCAATTCCAATAAATTTGGCATCAATTCCGTGAACTGTTTTTAATGCTTTTGCCAATTTTTGAGCAACAGGAGCATCTTTTGAAGTTGCAGGACTTTCTGATTTTTGTGGTGTTGAATATTCAATTTTTACACCGTAAGCTTTTTCTACTTCTTTACAAAGTTCATCAACTTTCGCCAAAACATCTTCTAGCTTATAGCATGGCAAAATTCGGCAATCCATATAAAATGTATCTTCACCTGGAATAATGTTTACGCTATCAACATTTTTGGCTCTTTTTGTTGGTTGAAAAGTTGAATAATTTGGTTCAAATAAATCATCAGTTTTATTAAAAACTTTTTCTAAACCATTTAATTTTAAACTTAAATCACAGGCTGCAAGACAAGCATTTGCTCCGCTGTCTGGACGTGAACCGTGAGTTTGTTTTCCTAAAATATGAACGCAAAGCCACAAAAGATTTTTTTCTGCAATTTCTATTGTTTTGCCTTCTGAATCTCCGCCATCTGGAATTAAAATTACATCTGATTTTTTAAATAAATTAAAATTCTTCATCAAATATATAATTCCATAAGAACTTCCGTTTTCTTCGTCGGCAACAAAAAGCAATTTTATTGTGTGAGCTGGTTTTAAATTATTTTTTATAAAATATAACGCTGCAAAAATTGAGCTACACAAACCTTGTTGATTGTCTTCTACACCGCGGCCAAAAAGTTTTCCGTCTTTTTCTTCCATTTTCCATGG
>JAEIGA010010330.1_pt1 | contig 14148 bp, 8 predicted proteins | sample 9270691 | NCBI WGS metagenome assembly JAEIGA01 (sample SAMN17057246, study PRJNA624740) | gut metagenome | biome: biome; isolation source: fecal sample | host: Bos grunniens | place: China: Xizang | collected 2019 | reverse complement strand
GTAACACCTGTTGTCTTGAGTTTTATAACTTCACCCTCATAATCGGGGAGATGGGTCTCAACAATCTTGCCTCTCTCCTCTACCGCTGTCACACCAGAGAAGGTAACTATGCCGTAGTTCTCCTCCACAGGGAGGGGGTCTCTGTTGAAAACAGACACATTGAGTGTCACCGCATCCTTGAATCTGTTGTCCAATGTAAAATGGAACTCCTCACCAGGCTTGATGGGCTCCTTGGGCAATACAATATCCACTGCGCCATATTTGGCTGTGAAGCCTGTATTGCCATCTGTCTCCAGATGGTCCGCAATCTCCACATTGCCCTCCACCCTCTCTGTGGTAAGGACATTGTACACAGATATTATCTTTCCTGCAGGGGCAAAGCCCAATTCATTTCTGTTCTGCTTGGTATAAGCCACCAGCTTGTAGTTACCGGTAGGGAGTGTAGGGGGTAGCTCAATAGCTCCTGCGCCCCTACCATCTATCAGGGCTATTTTTGCTGTCAGCACCACCTGCTCATTGGTCTGGAGCTCAAGATATACAGTACTGCTGAAATCTGAGAGCCTCACTCCGTCACCCTTGGTGAAGCAATATGCAGAACACCACACTTTGTCTCCAGAGACATAAGTCTGCTTGTCTGTAGCAATATATACCCTCTCCCACACAGAATCATCCTGTGCAAAAAGGGGTCTCTGCAAAAAAGCGGAGAGAATAATCACAATAATATATGCTACACACTTCTTCATATCGTTCTATTCGTGCTTAGTGGGCCAAAAATCGGGTTTATCCTTTGTTCCGTGACGCAGGCAGGTAAGACACCTGTCTTCAACATAGAAAAGGTCACCTGTCTCTTCATCATAAACGTATACCCCCCATGTAGGAGATGGTTCGAACTCCCCTTTATCGGGATTGGGAAACCACTGGAAAGGGGTACAATCTTCCGGATCCCTGTATATCCTGTGATCCTGTGCTTTTATATAGACCCTCATTTTCTCCACTGCACAGGAAATTATATAGCCAAGCACCATCTCTTCCGGATCATCGATACAATATATATTGCCCCTCAACTCATTGGGCTGTGGTGCAAATATTCCACCTGTCCCTTCGTTGTTTTTCAACATTGTATCCCAATATTTGTAGGCTTCCTCGGATATTCCCTTCTGATATACCTCTATGGAATAGAGATCCATCAGTCTTTTGTTGGTGCAGCCTATACTGGTAATAAGATGATCTTTTACCCGGTTCTCCGACAATCCAGTTGTAGTCAAAAGGTTAATATCACTCGAAAAGGCCTTGTTCCAGCAATAATAGTTATCAGGGACACCTGGAGGAAGTTTCTCCGGCACATTATTGACAAGTATATATTGTTGCTGGTATACTGCGTGGAACTCCCAGTCTTCACGATACTCCCATTTGAAATATCTCAATGAATCACTGATACCTGTGGCGTGGACCATAATATCCAGCTTGGACTTATCATCTGCCACCCTGTATGTGATGGAGTCTATCACAGGTGTCTCCACAAACTCAAGCCATACAGTCTCATATTTTTTCCCTTTGCAGGAGAAGACCAGTTTATGCCTCTCCTCTCTATCCAGGGCCCTTGTATCGACAATGTAGGACAATTTGCTATCCCCCTCAAATTTATAATCCTCAGTCTTCTGTGTCCTGTAGCTGGTATACTTTTTACCGCTCTCGCTCTCCACATATATATCAGACAACTCCAGCGACTTTGCCTTCACATTCTCTGCAAGAAGGGAGAATGACTCACTGGCTGTAAAAGAGGACTCAATACCGGCGTTGATCTCTCCCTCCATCACCAGAAGACCGATCTCCTGAGGAACCTCTTCAGGGGTGAAAGGGTAGATGCAGGAGGCCACACATAAAACAGCTGCCACACATAATGTTATATATTTATAAGCCTCTTTCATCAGAATTTCACATTTAGGTTAATATATGGGATAGGGGCCCCGAATATTGTCAACATATACCCCTGAACCTTCTCTCCGGAGGTGGTATCATAATAGATAGAGTAGGCATTTTTGCGGCCAGTCACATTGTACACACCCATTGTTATGGAGAAATGGGAGAGCTTTTTCAAATTGTGGCTTGGTTCAATATTGAGGGCAAGGTCCATTCTGAAATAGTCGGGGATACGGTAGGCATTCCTATCTGAGTAGTATAGTCTGTAGCCACCGCCATAAACATATTTTCCAACAGGGATGGTCGTCGGTCTGCCGGTAGAGTAATCGACATTCATAGATATGCTATACCTATGGGTAAATTTGAAATTGCCCACAAACTTCACATCGTGCGGTTTGTCATACGCTGCCGGATACCACTCGCCCCCGTTTACAGCGAAGACACTACCGGCATCCTGCTTATCCTGAAGCAGTGTCCTTGAATATGTGTAGGAAACCCATCCATTCAACTTGCCAAGAGGCTTCTTGAGCATAACCTCTGCACCATATGCACGACCTCTGGTCTCGATAACATCCTCCACCAGATTGCTGTTCATAATCAGTACGGAACCGCTCTTGTAGTCAAGATAGTTATCCATACTCTTGTAGTAGCCCTCCAAAGAGAACTCCACATTATTGTTGAACATCATTGCATAGAGAGCCATAGCTGCCTGCCATCCGGTCTGGGGTTTGATGTCTGCATCACTCAGTTTCCAGATGTCTGTAGGGGACATTGTGGTGGTGTTGGACAACATATGGATATACTGCCTCATACTGTTGTAACCCGCTTTGAGTGTCACCTTGTCCGACAGAAGGAATTTGGCAGATACCCTGAACTCCGGACCGCCGTAATATGTGAATGGTCTCAAGTTAGCAAAAGCGGAGTACCTCACACCTATATCGGCAGAGATGCTCTCTGTCATATCCCAGGTGTCCGAAATGTAGGCTGCAGCCTCTGCCCCCATCTCCTGGTCAAGGATCTTGGGAACTACCAGAGAGGCTTCAAGCCCCGGAATATTGTATGGCAACATCGTGCCGGGTGTCAGATAATAGTAGGTCCCTGTCAATCCATAATTTAGGGTATGTTTGCCCAAAACAGATTTGAACTTGAATTTTGCAAAAGCCTGCTGTATCCTGAAGTTCAGATTGTAGGCCTCTATATCCTTATGGGTATCCAGAACATTATAGCCATACTCATCATACCCAGTAGAGAAGACCATGCTGTGCTTCTCTGAGAAATTGCTCCTGAATTTCAGCGATCCGTTGATGTTATAGTAACTGTATGTGGTATCAACACTGAAGCTGAACTTATCCTTTGAGTAATAACCATAAGCATAGATACTGTTGTTATTGTTGAACTTATGGCTTATAGATGCGTTGGCATCGTAGAAATTGGCAGTACCTTGATTATAACCGCTGTTTTTAGGGAGTAGTCCCAACATCCAGTCCGAATATGTAGTTCTCGCACCGAGGATAAATTTGGTCTTCCCTTTTTTGGTGAATGGACCTTCGATGTGCCCCTTTGCAGTAAGGAGACCGACACCCAGAGATCCTGCCACCTTCTTCTCATTTCCTTCACGACCTCTGATCTCAAGTACAGATGACAACCTTCCGCCATACTCTGCAGGGATAGAGCTCTTGAAAAGTTCGACATCGGTCACCACATCGGGATTGAATGCGGAGAACAGACCGAACAGGTGGGTAGGGTTATAGATGGTACCGTCGTTGAAAAGTATGAGGTTCTGGTCAGTAGCGCCACCACGGACATTGAATCCTCCGGATGCCTCACCGACAGACTTGACACCAGGCAATGTAACAAGCACTTTGAGGACATCAGCTTCACCCAATACAGTAGGGACGTGCTTGATACGGCCGATCCTCACAAGCTCTACACCCATCTTGTTGGACTTGCGGTTGTTTGATGACTCTGCAGAGACCACGGCTGAATTGAGGGAATATACCTTCTCCTTCATTATGATATCCAGGTTTCCTGTCTCATAGAGTCTTACGTCAAGCTCCACATCGTTGAGAGAGAAGCCGCTAGCTATCACCTTGTTAGCTCCTGAAGGGAGCTGCAGTTTGTATTGTCCGAACTCATCAGTCTGTGTAAATGATTTGCCATCAGCACTATATACAGAGACACCCACCAATGGTTCACCGTTGCTTACATTCTGGACCTTACCCGACAAGAAGAGTTTACCGCCCTTGCAATTCTCCTCACGCCCGATTTCATACACCTTGTTTGCAAAGTTTGCCACCTTGGCATCATCGCTCAATGCCCCCAAGTAATCTTCAGAGCCATATACTGTCGGCATACTCTTCTGGAAATACTGGACCGGAAGGGAGGTGGAGATACCTACGCCTTTAAGGATAAACATATTACCATCTTTCATGGTCACTGAATAGCCCTGATTTTTCAGAAGGTCCAGTGCCTGCAGGACAAACTTGCTTTCGTCATCTGTCCTGATGGTAAACCTGTCTGTGCTAGCAGTATCGGGGACAAAGAAAATCTTGCCGGAAAAATACTCCTCCATCTTCATCACCACAGAGTCAAGCGGTGACTTGTAGAACGATATTTTCTGCCCGGACATATGGACAGAGAGGGTCAAAAGCAATATTGAAAGTATCTTTTTCATTTGACAACCTCCATATATGCTTTATACAGTAAGTCCTTATCCTCCTTCACAGCAAAAGAGACCTCCTTGTTTACCCTTTTCAACTCCTTCTTGCTTTGTGGAAACACCCTCTCAAAGGTCTTCTTTCCGTGCACCTTTTCGACCCTTCCATCTATCTCCAGATAGTAATCCACTTTTGACAGAAACTCCCTCTCTACAATATCCCTCTCCAGAATTTCCTTGTACTCCTTATAGATTTTCTTCAGAAGTCTCTTGTCACCAACATCAGACAAGACTTCATAATATCCGGCATCCAGACCCTGATATTCATCCTCTCCGATATTTACAAAAAGTCTGCTCCCAATCTTGAACCACTCCACATACCTTCTGTCCAGAATTACCGGAAGCTGCCCTTCCGATTTGGTCACGGAAACCCTGTCACGATGCGAATTGAGATTTATAAGGATATCTGAATAACGTCTTTTGTTGAAATAGACCTCCCCTTTCACATATTTGTCCTGATATGCGAAATATGTCCCCTGATATCTGTAGGCATATCTCCTCTCCACCCTTCCTCTGAACAAAAGGGACTGCATATCCACACTTTTCTGATACGACTCCAGCGGATACTGCTGGCCACAGACCTCACCAAAAGAGAAGACCAGAAGGAGGACCAGAATGGCTCTAATATGGAGATACTTTATCGACATAGAGATACAAAAGTATCTAAAAACCAGTTAAATTCAAATAAACTGTAGGAATAAGCAACAAAAATCCCACAACTATCAGCAATAATATGAATTTCCACACCCATTTCACCCACTTCGAATATGGAATTTTAGCCATTCCAAGTGCTGCAATAAGGACTCCGGATGTGGGGGTAATCATATTGGTAAAACCGTCTCCGAACTGAAATGCCATCACCATTGCCTGGCGTGACAGCGCGATAAGGTCCGAAAACGGAGCCATAATAGGGATGGTAATGGCAGCTTTGGCAGTGGCAGATGGGATAATGAGATTTATAATGGTCTGAATGCCGTACATAAGCGACAATGATGCCATCTGTCCCGCATCTCCAAGCCATGAGGCCATCGAGTGGAGGATAGAATCTATTATTTTTCCATCCTTCAAAATTATCACAATACCCGCTGCAAATCCCACCACAAGTGCTGCAGACATAATATCCTTCGCGCCATTGAGGAACTCCTTCACTATATTGTTGGGCGAGAGCCCCACAGAGATGCCACAAAGGACTCCGAATGCAAGGAACAATGCCGAAATCTCACCTATGTACCACCCGAAGGCAAGAACTCCGATGATAAGGTATACTATGGTAAATCCGAGCAGTGTCAATATGAAAAAGTGGTATGAGCGCCTCAGGGCAATGACTGACACCCATGCAAAGAGGGCCGCAGCCACAGGCAACAGCCATGCTGCCGCATACTCAGTCTCCCCGATCCTGATGCTGCACTCTGCAGAATATCGGATGGCAAATGCTATGATTGCCCCCATCGCCAGGAGAAATGCCACCACAGAAGATCTGTTGCACTTATATTCTACCTTTTCACCCTCCTCACCTATTTTTTCTCTCCAGTAACTATCACTCTGGTAGACAAGCGATTTACTGGGATCCCTTTTCACCCTTGCCGCATATACAAGAACCACCACTATCAATATTGCGGTAAGCAAGGACCAACAGAAAAGGCGGTAGCCCATACCTGAGAACATAGGAATATCTGCCATATTCTGGGCTACACCCACGGTGAAAGGGTTCAGGAACGCTCCGGCAAAACCGACGTGCGCCGCCACATATACAAGGGATACTCCCACAATGGAATCGTACCCCATAGAGATGGCAAGTGGAACCAGCACCACCACAAACGCAAGTGTCTCCTCACTCATTCCAAACACCCCGCCAAACAGCGAGAAAAGAATGATTATCAGAGACATCACTATATTGTTCACACCTATCTTGCGAAGCAATGGGAAACGCTCAAGTCTCCTGGTCGCCCCCAGGAAGGAGATAATCCCCACATCAATCGATTTGGAGGAGTTTACAATCCAGAAGGCACCTCCAATTATTAAGATAAATACAATAATCTCCGCTTGCTTGGCAAAACCTGAGTAGAGGGCTTCGAAAAGTTGCCATGTCTGTGGCACAGATTCAACTTCTGTATATACAAGTTCATCCCCTACTGTGGCATACTCACCTCCCGGCACAAACCAGGTGGCCACTGCGCAGAGGGCCAGAATGGCAAATATGATCACATATGTGTTGGGAAACTCTCTTTTCTTCTTAATCATAGAACCTCAAAACTTGTCCGGTAGAATACTGGTTGGCCTGACTCTGTAACACCCTCCACTACGAGTTCAAAATGACCTGGATATTTGGGTGCCACACACTCGAAACTGAGTGCCTCGCCAGGAGCCATCCTGACCATAGGATTCCAATAGAGGGTCTCCCTGTAGTTCGGGATGTCGCTGTTGTTGTAAAACTGCTCTCCAGAGAGATATTCAGGATACAGAGAGCCTTTGTATGTAAACATATATGCATCCTTGTCCACAGGAAAAGAGGGGATATTCCCTTTATATGTATCAAAACAGATGACACCCTCGTATGTAATGTCTGAAATCCTGTATGGACTGGTATAGACCCTTATCTGCTTCACAAGCATTGGGTCATAACCCAGGATGTCCTCGTGGTTGAATATAGGCATACCGTCCAGAAGGGCCAATGTTGCAAAACGGGAGTACATCTCATTGCCCACGGCATCCTTATACAGGATGGTAAAACTTTTCTTTCCGTCCAGAGTCCTTATCCTCACATTGGAAATGTACTCGGTGATCACCTCGTGAATGGTGTGGAATCTTGTATAATCGTCCAAAAGATAGGATTTGTCCGGCACCTCCATAAACGGGTCACCCCTTTCAGGAAGAGGGACAGTAAGGGTATCCCCTCCGAACCTTCTGCTTACCTGCATTGCAACACTTTTTGCCTCCAGTTCCCCCTTCATCCTTTTGGTGATATACATCTTGGGATAATCAAAGTCAAATTTTCCGATAAACGGGGAGACAAGTTCAGATTTGTGCTTCCTGTCCGTGTAACCGGGCATTACCTGCAGCATACCATCCTTGGTACCATAGACGCTGCCTGTATAGAAATAAAGATCCCCATCCCCATTGACATTGGATATGTATATATTGTTGTCCCTGCCTGGGAACGAAAGGATCATTTTTCTGTTTATCCCATCCGATTTGAACTGCACCACCTCACCTTCAAAGTCTGGAACATATGTATGGGAAACCACACCGGCCCCACCCTTCAATGCTCCTGTCATAAATGAGCGGATCTCCTGGGCAGGAAGCTGGGACAACGAATCCTTATGGTAAACCGAGACACTCAGGAATGCCTTTTCCTTCACCTTGGATAAGATCTCCACAGGAATTTTGCCCTGTACTTTGCCATTGGACACACTCACTTGAATCAAAGGGGAAATGGGGTTTTCTGCACCCGCTCCCTGTGGAACTGCACCCTCCGCAATCTCAACATTACCCTTAACCTTGGTATCCACCAAAGTATTGTATATGGTGATATCCTTTGCATACGGGATAAAACCTGATTCATTTCTGTTCTGCTTGGTATAGGCCACCAGCTTGTAATTGCCCGAAGGGAGATTTGGAGAGAGTCTCAGCATAGCACCGCCGACACCATCTACCAGAGCCACCTTCTCCTGCATTGCCACACCATCCGCCGAAACAAGCTCCAGATAGGCCACAGAGCTGAATCCTGAAAGTAACAGAGAGCTGTTTCCCAATTCAAAACAATACAAGGCACAGCCCACGACATCACCTGCCACATAGCTGTTCTTGTCGGTGGTGACATAGAGACGCTCCACCACCTCTCTCCCCTGAAGAGGGATGGAGAGGAGGATTATTGCCAAACAAAATATATTTCTCAACTTTCCCATAATCTAATTGTTGTCTGTCGGCCAGAAATCGGGCTTGTTCTTGGTTCCGTACAGTGTGCAGTCCACACACTCCTCCTTTGCCCACAGATATGGGGGAGTCACACCCTCCATAATGGTCACGATATCATAACCTTCCATATAGGCTGTCTGCCACTGTCCCCGGTCAAAATTCCTGAAACCACAGTCAGATGAATTGTAGTAAATTCCAAACTCCTCCCTGGTGATGAATCTCCTGAGGGTGGAGATAGTGGTGCAGGATACTGCCCCTATGACATACTCATCCCTATCCTCTTCACAAACAATATTTCCCCTCGGCTTTCCCGGCTGGGGAGAGTAAATGTCACCGGCACTCCCTGTATTTTTCCTCATTGTCTCCCAAAAACGGTAATTTTCCTCACTGACAACGAACTGTGTCACATCTATACAGTATAGGCGACTCAGTTTCTTCTCCTCCCTGTCAAGGGTCTGGATGGTAACGAGAGGGGCAACATTCGTACCCATCTCCTGAGTGTTGAAAAGATAAAAATCTGATGAAACCGATTTACCCCAGCAGTAGTACCTGTTCTGCGATTCAAAGTCTATCTCATAGACACTGTTGCTGTAGTAACTGTAAGCGTGTGTTGCCATCTGTTCAGAAACCACCTCCCAATTCTCTTCATATGTCCAGCGATAGCAACCTACAGGTGTGTTGTCATCGTGGGTGGTAACCTGAATTGCGACAGACATACTGTCATCTGCCACCTTGTAGGAGATGGAGTCTATCGGGGGTGATATGAGCACTGGCATAAAGTCTGTGGAATATGTCTTGGCATAGACCTTCGAATCCACCCCTTTTGATACTTTGGCCACAAACCTGTAACGGATATTCTTGTCGAGGTTTCTGGTATCAACCTCATATGAGACATACCCGACACTGCCCCCTTGGTGATTGGGGACAAAATACTTGCCGCCTGTTCCATCATACCTTGAACCATCTTCCCCCTCCACATACAGTTCATGCACGCCAAACACATCTGACACTGTATCTGACACACTTTGGGTAAGGCTTATATCGAATTTGGATATTTCTCCACACAGGATATCTCCACTTATAACCACTGTTCCGCTGGTACCCTCCTTCAGATCCACCTCATACGGATATATGCAGGAGACAGCAGCGGCACAGACAATTGCCATATATATGTATAATCTTCTCTTCATCAGAACTTGATATTAACGTTAACATAAGGGATAGGGCATCCATATATGGTGAGCTTGCGTCCTGTTATCCCATCCAAAGTTGTGTCAAAATATACGGAATATGCATTCTTCCTGCCTGTCACATTGTACACACCCACGGTGATGGAGAAGTGTGTAAGCTTCTTAAGGTAGTGACTCGGCTCAATATTGATGGCTGCATCCAGTCTGAAATAATCAGGTATCCTGTATGTGTTCCTGTCCGAATACTCCAGCCTCATCGCTCCTGCGTAGTAGTAGGTGGATACAGGGACAGTTATAGGTCTTCCTGTAGAGTACTCCATATTCATAGAAAGGCTCAATCTGTGGGTAAACTTGTAATTTCCCACAAACTTCACATCGTGCGGCTTGTCATAGATTGCTGGATACCAGGCCCCGCCATTTATGGAAGAAGCGCCCCTGTCCTCCATCTCCTTCAGATGGGTACGAGAATAGGTATAACTTATCCAACCATTGAGTTTGCCCAAAGGCTTTTTCATCATAAACTCAAGACCCCAGGCCTTTCCAAACACAGGAACTACCTCATCAGACACATTAGGATTCATCGTAAGGACAGCACCATCCGCATAATCGAGATAATTTTTCATCCTCTTGTAGTATCCCTCAACTGAGGCCTCCACCTGATTCTCAAACAGATTTGCATACAAAGCCGCTGCTGCCTGCCATCCGCTCTGGGGTTTGATATTCTCATCAGACAATTTCCAGGTATCGGTAGGTGAAGCTGTTGTGGTGTTGGAGAGCATATGGATATACTGCATCATACTGTTGAATCCAGCCTTCACTGTGAAAATGTCATCTATCAGATATTTTCCCGACAATCTGAATTCAGGTCCGCCATAATACTTGAAAGGCTTCATGGCAAAGAACGACGAATACCTGATTCCCAGGTCAGTAGAGAATTTGTCGGTAATATCCCAAGTATCCGAAACATAAAGGGCCGCTTCCACACCTTGCTCTATACCGAGGTAAGTCGGTGTCACAAATGTGGAGTCTTTGCAAGTAGGCTCTATAGACCCAGGATTCACGTTATAGAATATGGTGTTCAGACCATAACTCAACTTGTGATTCGAAGATATTATGGACTGGAAATGCACTTTGGCAAAACCCTGTTTGATTCCAAAGTTCATAACTGTACCATAGGGATTCTGTGACATTGAAGAGGATCCATCTCTGGGGACGCTGTAAGAGTTGTAACCATACTGGTCATACCCCACAGATGCTACCATCTGGTGTTCATCGCTGAATACAGATCTCCATCTCAATGAGGCATTGAGGTTATTGTATGTGTGTCTCTTGCCGTCAAGACCGAACTCAAAGCCATCCCTCGAATAGTACCCTGAAGCTGACAAAGTGTTCTTTTTTCCTATCTTTTGGGTTACAGAGGCATTCAGGTCATAGAAGTTGGCCTTTCCGTTGGCATAGTTGCTGTTCTCCTCCGGAAGGAGGTTGAGTATCCAGTTCGAGTAAGTGGTTCTGCCTCCTATAATAAATGTGGTAGAAGGGGAAAGTGGCCCCTCAAGATGGGCATGTGTAGTCAATAGACCTATACCTGCCGAGCCGGTAATTTTATTGCTGTTACCCTCTCTGCCCCTTATCTCCAGAACTGACGAGATTCTTCCGCCATATTGTGCCGGGATTGAGCTCTTGTAGAGTTCCAGATCGCTCACCACATCGGGATTGAATGCTGAGAAAAGGCCGAAAAGGTGAGAAGGGTTATAGATAGTACCCTCATTGAAGAGGATAAGGTTCTGATCCACAGCTCCACCCCTGACATTGAAACCATTGGAAGCTTCACCTACAGATTTCACACCAGGAAGGGTAAGGACAATCTTGAGAACATCGGCCTCTCCAAAAACAGTAGGAACTTGCTTCATCCTCCCTATCCTTATAAGCTCCACACCCATCTTGTTGCTCTTGCGGTTATCCACAACATCTGCAGCCACTACGGCACCTTTGAGGGAGAGGACCTTCTCTGACATCACCACATCGAGGTCACCAGACTCATAAATCTCTACATCCAGAGCCACATCCTCCAGTGAAAATCCGCTGAATTTCACTTTATGGAGACCTGGAGGGAGGAGTATCTTATAGAATCCATACTCATCTGTGGAGGCGTAGGACTTGTTCTCCTCATTATATACCGATACTGCCATAATAGGTTCGCCACTTCTGGCATCCTTGACAATACCGCTAAGGTATATCGGATCCTGTGATATCCTGTCCTTACGACCTATCTCATACACCTTTTGCTGGATGGTTGCTACCTGATTCTCCTGACTCAAGGCTGCCACATATGAATTGCTACCTTTTGTTGTTTCACTCTTGCTGCCAAAGTAAGTATATGGGAGAGATGTAGAGATACCTGCCCCTTTCAAGATGAAGACATCCTCGCCATATTTGGAGATGGAGTATCCCGCTTTATAGATTTCTGATTGGACCACCTTCAAAAAGTCCTCCTCTGCACACTGGAAAGTAAATCTTGGGCGCTTGGCTGTATCCTCCACAAAATAGATATTGCCGTATCCTCGGTGCTCCATCATATTCACGATCGAGTCCATAGATGCCCTGTAGAGATTTATGTTTTTGCTCTGTCCCAGGGCTGAGCCAATTGACAGGAGTGCAAAAATCAATATAAGGCCACACCTTCTCATCTGACACCCTCCACATTATAAATTTTACCAAGTATCACCACCAGATCACCCTCCATAGTCCCTTGCTCCTTGTATCTGAGATTTTTGTACTCAGGATAGAATTTGAACAGCTGGTATTTTGTCTTAAGCTGTCTGTACTGGTCACCTTTGTAGAAATGGTATGAGACCTTCTCTATAAACTCTTTATTCACATCCCTTGCCTCATAATGCTTGATTATCCTCTTGTAGAGCACCGCCTCACTATTTTCAAAAAGGACCTGGTAATAACCATCTTCAAGGGGCTCTACTCCGGTCAGATAGACAAATTTCTTCCCATCAAACTCACAGTATTCAAAATACTTCTCGTTCAGCACAATAGGCTGCATGCCGTTTCCGTTGTCCACACACATCTCACCCTTATGGGCATTGTAGTTGAGATGGACACCTTCGTAAAGTTTGTGGTTGTACTTCAGTGTCCCCTCTTTATACTCCATGGAATAGGCATAGTAGATGCCTGTGTATTTCATATACGGGTATGAAGATGCTACTTTCCCCCTGAAAAGGAGGGCTTCCGGAGAGAGATCCTGCCCCGACATTGAAACAAGCGAAACAAGGGTCAGGAATGTAAATACTAGTCTCAGACGCATCGGTGAAGATTTTGTTGGCGGCAAAAGTACAAATAAAAAGGAAAAATTTTTATTATATTTGTGAGGATTATAAATTAAAAACGCAAAAACAATATGAATATATCACCTAAAGCACAATCGTACATCGATCTTGAGGATAAGTACGGGGCACACAACTACCACCCGCTACCTGTAGTCCTCTCAAAAGGTAAAGGCATCTATGTATGGGACGTAGATGGTAAAAGATATTTCGACTTTCTTTCAGCATATTCGGCTGTGAACCAGGGTCACTGCCATCCAAAAATCGTAAAAGCACTTTGTGATCAGGCCCACGATCTGTGCCTGACCTCCAGAGCATTTTACAACGACTGTCTGGGACCATACGAGAAATTCGCCACAGAGTATTTCGGATATGACAAGCTTCTCCCTATGAACTCAGGGGCAGAGGCTGTGGAGACAGCCCTCAAACTTGCCCGCAGATGGGGCTATATCCGCAAAGGGATTCCTGAGAATGAAGCCCTGATCATCACTTGCGACGGCAACTTCCACGGACGCACCATCACCATCGTGTCCATTTCTACCGACCCCGACAGTTACTCCCAATACGGACCTTTCACACCCGGCTTCGTAACCATCCCTTACAATGATCCCAAGGCACTCGAACAGGTTCTGGAAGAGAAAGGGGAGAAAGTGGCAGCCCTTATGCTCGAGCCCATCCAGGGTGAAGCCGGCGTATATGTTCCGGATGAAGGATATCTCAAAACCTGTTATGACCTATGCAAAAAGCACAATGTCCTGTTCGTGGCAGATGAGGTGCAGACAGGTATTGCCCGTACAGGGCGTATGCTCTGCAGCGACCATGAAGGGATCCGTCCCGATATGGTGATAATCGGCAAAGCCCTCTCAGGGGGTGTCCTCCCCGTATCGGCAGTCCTTGCAGATGACGAGATCATGCTAACCATCAAACCTGGCGAACACGGATCGACATTCGGAGGATTCCCATTGGCTGCAAAAGTGGCAATGGCGGCACTTCAGGTGGTAAAAGAGGAAAAACTTACAGAAAATGCGGAGCGTCTCGGCAAGATATTCCGCGAGGAGATCTCCAAGATCAAATC
>JAEIGA010010329.1_pt1 | contig 14148 bp, 11 predicted proteins | sample 9270691 | NCBI WGS metagenome assembly JAEIGA01 (sample SAMN17057246, study PRJNA624740) | gut metagenome | biome: biome; isolation source: fecal sample | host: Bos grunniens | place: China: Xizang | collected 2019 | reverse complement strand
GGCGATTAGTATTCATCGTCATAACTATCGTCACCGTCAAATTCTCCAAACTCGTCCATCATCTCGTCAAATATTGAACCATCATCTGCAGGCACTGCATCAGGATCATACTGATCTGGTACACGAGCATTCTCAAAAGAGACACGAGGATACTCAAGCTCTGGATTTGGCTCAGATGCACTAACCACCTCAAGATAGAAGGCACGGTCGGCAATCATATCAAACTGATAGATAAGGCGATTGCATTCAGAGACAACAAGTTCCGCGAGCGAAACCTTCTCCATAGCCACAGGAGCGCCATCAAACTGCTCCTCTCCTAAATCCATCAGAGAAAACTCCTGAAGCGGCTGCCACTGCTCATCGGCCGTATAGAAAGAGGCCATACAGTCGTCATACTCAATAGAGGTGATAATAAAGTTGTGAAGCTCAAGAAGGTTCATCTCGTGAGAGACCTCAAAATCGCGAACGAAGTTATCATTTTCGTCGCTGAGCATTCTAAGTCTGAGTATCATAGTCTAAAATTATTACTTAATCTTTACACAACGAATCTGCATTGCATTAGCACGCTTTGATGGGTAATTAAGGTTAAACTTGTTAATAGTACGAGTTGTTGTAAGGTCAAAGTACATACAAGTACTCTGCTTGCCATCAGCAGTAGAACCTGCAGTCCAATAGTAACCCTCCCAAGGCTCTGGCTGTGAAGGATAAACACCCTCCTTAAAGTTCATATTGTGAATAACACCATCATAGTAGTTTCTAAAACCAGCAGCAAGATAGAAGTGGTTATTAGTACCATCAGATAGCATCCAGCCAAATCTGCCACGAGCATCCTCTATTGACATACCATCCTCCTGAGCAGTGAGCTGTAGACAGTCAAAGTCAGAGGCTGCAGGAACTCTCCAACCATATGGACACGGATCATAGAGAGTCTTGTTTACACCGCTCCAAAGCGAGCTATTTGCAGTGTGCATCCAGTCACCAACGCCATCACCATCCTCGCTATCTACACAAGCTGGGTTAATAATAAAGGTTGTCGGATTGGCCACTGTATACTCAACAGTACCTGTTTCTGCAGATGTCTCAGCATACTCTACATAGACTGCACTACCCGAGCCAGAATATACATACTCATCCTCACCACCAGCACAATCGTGATAGTATGGACGCAGGAACGGATCCTTGCGACCCCACTGGTAGTAGAGTCCGTAGCTATCAAGAATCTGCTTGCTGCTATCTTTAGTGCCATTGCTATTTCCAAAGGCACCGAGATTAAAGTCCATAAAGGTAACACCATTAGAATATGTGGTATAGTGCTCTAACGGATTCGCAGTGCTCTTTACAAACCACAAGTGCCAGCTCCAAAGAACCTCTCCCTTTGCATTTACGGCTGCGATAAGAGCATTTCCATTACGCATTACATACTCACCATTCTCCTTGATATATACATCCTCATCATCCTCCTCTGTCAGAGCATCTACATAGAACGAAACGCTCTTCTTATCCTCATCGTATACAAGGTGGTCAAGCAAAGAGCGCTCACTCTGCCAAAGAATCTCAACATCGCTAACTGCAGAGATTGCCTCGCCAGCACCATTATGCGACACATCAAGCAGATAAGCCGCCATAGGCTGTGTAAGAACATAGCTATTTGCATATTTACCACCGTCATTGAGGACAATCACCTTGTCACCAATGATATAGCAATCAATAGCGTATGTTGTCACCTCCGACTTTGTCGAGGTCACTGTAAACATTATCTTACACTCACGCATCTTATCACGCTCGCTGTCGCTCTGAGGCTCTGCTGGAGGTGTTACAGTGATTGTCTTTGCTGTCTGATCGATATCGCATTTCCAACCGCTTGTAATACTCTTTACAGCAACAGCCGTAACATTAGTAGTTGTGTAAGTAATGGTCTGAGGCTCGCCTCCCCACTGAAAATAGAGACCTGTAGCCGACAAATCCATACCGTAATCGTACTTCTTTGAACAAGCCCCAAAGATGATTAGAGCGCAAAATGCGAAAAGGATAAATTTCAAATTTCTCATATGTCGTTATACTATTTTACAAAAACACAAATATTGGTGCAAATGTACCAAAAAAGTTGCAAACTAACTAACCTTTAACAACCATTTCTTCAAATTATTGATAAAATTATCAATCTACTAACGATTTTAGTTCAAATTTAGTATCACTGAGCACAAAAATACCCCTAACAGCAAGACCGTTAGGGGTAATCTACTACGACAGAGAACTACTTCTTAGGGATACCTCGCTCACAAGGCACCTTTACTTGACATTTACCACATCCAAAGCGTGGCGCATACTTAACCCTCAGCGTATGCACATAGGCACTACACAACTCGTGAGACTTACCGCTCTCAAGGGTTATAGCGCCAGCAGGGCAGCGCATACAAGCACCGCAACCAGTACAGTATTCGTATATATCTGTGTAGTTGCGTGGCGTAACCTCAAGAGGTACATCTACAATCACGCTACCAAAACGACCTGCCACACCGCGCTCTGTAATAAGACTCTTTGAGAGTCCAAAAGTACCCTGACCACAGATAAAGGCCGCGTGGCGCTCGCTCCAGTTGCTGGTAAAACTCAGACTCTTATCCTCAATATCTTCACAGCTTCCCGCCTCAAAGACATACTTAAACTCGTCACTCGCATATGGAGATAGCGCCTTAATACCTTGATTTACAAACCATTGCTCAAGAAAATGGTTAATCTCTGTAAGGAACGCCTGACCCTCTACACGAGCATACAACCAACCATTGCCAACATCCACACCGTCTGCACAGTTACCCTCTACGACAAAGTCGCTAAAAGGCGCAAAGTAGCTCACGACGCTCTGTGCGCCCGCCATCCACTCACGCGGAGTGCGAAAGATATGACCGACCGCCTGAGGAGCCTTTAGCTCATCCCACAGAGGATCTGTTGCCGAGCCAATCTTAACAATAGGGGAGTCATACAGTCTCTTTCCCACATCCGACGGGGTAAGAGCCATCTGCTCAGAGACATAGTTATGCTCCAAAAGACGAAAAGCCTCAGCAAGAGCCTCAGATATTTGGTTGATAGTTACCATCTTACTACTTCTTTGACGCATCAGTCTTTGGCGCGGAGATGGACTCACGCATCTGAGTATCGGCAATCATATTCTTCATACGATAGTAGTCCATAATACCCAGATTACCGGTACGGAAAGCCTCAGCCATTGCAAGTGGCACCTCTGCCTCAGCAAGGATAACCTTTGCACGCGCCTCCTGAGCCTTTGCCTTCATCTCCTGCTCAAGAGCAACAGCCATAGCTCGGCGCTCCTCAGCCTTAGCCTGAGCAATATTCTTATCTGCCTCAGCCTGATCCATCTGCAGCTGAGCACCGATATTCTTACCAACATCAATATCGGCAATATCAATCGAGAGAATCTCAAAAGCAGTTCCGGCATCCAAGCCCTTCTCAAGCACTACGCGAGAGATAAAATCAGGATTCTCAAGCACTGACTTGTGCGACACAGACGAACCGATAGAAGATACAATACCCTCACCAACACGAGCAAGGACTGTCTCCTCACCAGCACCACCAACAAGCTGGCGGATATTTGCGCGAACAGTAACACGAGCCTTAGCAATAAGCTGAATACCATCCTTTGCCACAGCCGTAACTGGAGGAGTATTGATAACCTTCGGATTTACAGACATCTGCACAGCCTCAAACACATCACGACCTGCAAGGTCAATAGCTGTAGCCTCCTCAAATGTAAGGTTGATACCAGCCTTCTGTGCCGATACAAGGGCGTGAACCACATTACGGAAGTTACCTCCAGCAAGATAGTGTGCCTCAAGCGAGTTAGGGTTGAGCTTAAGACCAGCCTTTGTACCCTCAATCATTGACGATACAATTGTAGAAACAGGAATCTTGCGCCAACGCATAAGCACCATCTGGAGTAGCGAAATGTGCGCTCCAGAGATAAGGGCGGTAAACCACAGTCCAACAGGCACAAAATAGAACATAACCCAGATGGCTATAAGTGCCAAAATGCCGATTACAAAAATAATTCCAAGTTCCATAATCAATTATTTTTTAATGTTGTTAAATAAATTACTTAAATTGAGCCTTTAACTTTGAAATGAACTCTGAGTCAACTCTTCCAGAGGCTTCAAGTACTGAGGTACAAACGCCAAAACTCTGCTCATAATTATCCAGCCACTCAACAATACGCTCAGGACACTCCATAATATAGTTAGGAGCCTGTGAGACATTCAGATACTCATCTGGAAGCATTGCATATGGGTCGTAGCTCACTGCATATCGCTCCTTAAACTCAGGTGTTAACAAAACACATCTGTTAAAGACACCCTGCTTGCCATAAAGACGAGGCTGATGACGCTGAAGTTCCGCATCAAACTCAAGCTCCACAACACACTCCTTATTACAATCACACAGCTCTGTATGTACAACAGGCGAGAGGCTATATCCATCATATCCCCACTGGCCATCTTTAGCATAGCGAGAATATGGAATCTCAACACCATTGACCTTTACCACCTTAGCAGGCATCTGCGCTGGGAAGCGAAGTTCGTATTTACGCTGAGCCAATGCACCGTCATAATCTCCCTGACGCGGAGAGATAACAACCTTAATAGTGTTAGCTGTACTACTCTTAACTATCTGTGTTGTAGAGTATTGCTCTGCATAGTTCTTTGATACTCCATCATCCTCATAGAGCGACAACTCCCCATCTGCACCTGGAATAAATGTCAACACAAGAGTATCGCTTGTCTGCTGCAGATTCTTCACTGTCGACGGATTCATCGGAATAATCGCTCCAGCACGAGCATAGTATGGATTCTCAGCAACAGTGTAGCTAAGAGAGAGTGTCTGATTGCCATCAATCAGTTTTCCGCTCACCATATCATACCACTTACCCTCTGGGAACCACATTTTTCGCTCCGCAAGACCGGTTGCCTTATCTACAGGCTTAACAACAGCTGTTACAAGCAGATCATCTCCAAACATATACTGCTCCTTCATATCGTAAGCCTCACTATTCTCAGGGTGATAGTAGTACATCGGACGACACATAGATATACCAGTGTCATAAGTCTGACGAGCAGCATTATAGATATATGGAGCAAGAGTATAACGCAGTCTAATTGCATCACGCATAAAGAACATATGGTCAGGGAACTGCCATATACGGCGCTCGATATTACTACGGCGAGTACAGTGAGTCTTAAAAATAGGGGTGAAGACTCCATACTGCAACCATCTCAAAAACAGCTCTGGATCGGTCTTTGAACTACGATCTTTGAACATATGACCGCCAATATCGTGACCCCAATAGCCGTAGCCCACATTCGATGCTGTACTTGTAAACCAAGGCAAGAAACTAAGTGAATCCCAATTGATATAGACATCACCAGAGAAACCAACTTGGTAGCGATGCGAGCCCAGACCTCCCCAACGGTGATAGATCATAGGTCGCTCATTACCACGCTCTTCTGCGTGTTTGTTAAAGGTATAGTTAAGCCAGAAAGTATTGCTCAAATCCTTTGTCCATTTACTAGTCTTCCACTGCTGCCAATCGAGCCACCAGAAGTTCACGCCAATCTTCTCAAACGGGCCCAAAACAGTGTTAAAGTATGCATCTGCCCACTTCTGCTCATCAATCTTAAATGGCACACTCTTATCCTTCTCTGTCCAACCATAAGCCTCTGTAAATCGTCCATACGGCTCCTCAAATGGCTGAATACCAGATGCTGGGTGAAGATTAAGCGATGTCTTAAGGTTCTCTGAACGACACCACTCAAAGAAGTTTTCTGGCGATGGGAAGAGCTGCTTCTTCCAAGTATAGCCTGTCCAACCAACGCGCTGGTCATACTCATCCTTCTTGGCTCCATTACGACGCAGACCCCAAGTTTCGTGCCAATCCATATCGACAATCAGCACATCTATAGGTATATCAAGGCTTCGCATTTTGCCAATAAGGTCACGCAGCTCACTGTCCGAGTACTGCCAATATCTGCTCCACCAATATCCAAAGGCATACTTTGGTGGCAACGGAATACGACCCGCAATAGAGATATAATCCTTAACAGCATTCATATAGTCGTGACCATATGCAAAGAGGTATATATCCTGATAATCACCCTCTGGGCGGCACTCTACCCACTTCTGCCAATGCGACGGAGTGTCAACAAACAGATGGCGAGAAGAGTCATCAACCACACTCCAACCGCTACGAGAGATAATTCCAGGCTCCATCGGATCATTTGGATTAAGATTCCAACCATCAGCAAGATCAAGCGTACGAGTTGTACCCATAAGGTTGAGCGAGTCTTTATCGCCATAGTGCCAAACGACCTTTTTATCTCCAAGCATAAACTCTGCAGAGAGGTTATCAGCAGAGAATTTTGCACCTTTACGATAGGTCAGCGTAAGGGCAGAGGTACGAATAACCACCTTGCTACGGCTATTTGAGACCTTAAACTGAGGCACCTCGGTCTTACGATTAACAAAGGTCAGTGTTGCACGATCCTCAAAAGCACCTTTTTCGCTCCACTCCATACGAATAAGCTGAGGTGTAAGCACTGTAAATCTTGCATTTCCAACCTCAACAACAGCCCTCTGATCGGCCTTTGGGTTGTTCTCAGCTACTACAACAAGCGGTAGCAAAACAACAGTCACAATAAGTAATAATCGAATAATAGGTTTCATAGGTTTATAGGGTTTAGTTTAATTTTCTGACAATTACATTAAAATTCTCAAAACCTACAACCTCAATCTGCTCACGATGGTCAATAAACACATCCTCAGACTTTGCCTCGTAGATCTTGCCGTTAATATTAACCTTCCCCATAGGCGAAAGGCGAGAGACTGCTACTCCCACAGCTCCAACACTCAGTTCGCTCTCAGGATGAGGCATACTTGTAGAGTCAATCTGCTGCTTAAGAGCAAAACACTGCCAAGTCTTTGCCCTTAGTGAGAATATAACAGAGATGAGCGAGACTAACAGTACAATAACGATAGTAACCACACCAGCCATTGTACCTAAATCTACAAAGGCATACCATATTGCACCTCCATAGCAAGACAGAGCCAAGATTGCTCCAACAGTAACACCTGGCAGCAATACCAGCTCAGCTACAGAGAATAGTACACCTAACAAAATTAGCAAAATAATGTACCACATAATATATAATTTTAAGGTTCTACTTTACAGACTTAACCTCAACCTTCAGAGCGCTATTCATTGCAGCTACCTCTGATGCAACAAGATCCGCATCGGCCTTAGAGGCAAAGGTTCCTACAATAAACGCAGCTCCAACTCTTGAGAATCTGGCCTGGTCATTTCTAATACCAATATGTGCCTTGACATCATCTGGCAGGGTAGTGACACCTGTAATCTCAAGATTATATCCTAAATTTTTACTCTTCCACTCGGCTATATTTGAAATATACTCTCCATCAACCCACATAACAAGCTGAGGATCACGGAATCCGAGCTTCTTCAGATAAGCGACTCCCTGTAGAGCCTCCTCTTCACTTCTATAGCCACCAACAAAGTAGGCATACTTACCATCGTGATACTTATCTGTATAGGAGAGTGGTGTAATACCCTTAAGCGCGGAGAGATTAGGTCGCTTTGTAAATATACCAATACGAACACGATATACTGTACCGTAGTCATATATCTTCGTATGCGGAATAGGGTTCTTTGGCGTGTAAATAGTTGGTTTTACAACCTTTATAGGCTCGTGATCAATAAACGCGCGACGAACAATTGTAATCTTAGGCAGTATATAACCACCCTCCTTCATTGCGGTGCTTACTCGAGCCAAAGAGTCCTTAGCTGCATTTAAATCATAAGTTGCGGCGACTTTACCCTCATAATCCAACAGAGCCTTCTTGCGGTAGTAGTACTCAACCAGAGCCTTAGACTCGCACTCCGCCGACCTCTGGTCACTTGAAATCATAGCTGCAGAGAGCAGCTGCTCAGCGCCCGAGATTACATTCATCTTTCCGCTTTTTTCGAGTAGCAGGTTGTAGATATAGACCTTATTATCAAAGACATCGTGCCATCTATTTGACAGAACTCTTTCAGTGTTTTGCGCTACATTTCTCACTGAATCGAGTATTTGTATAACACTATCAGCCGATGCTTGCGTCTCAACGCGCTCGTATTCGAGTTGCAGAGTTGCCATCTTATCATACAGACGCATATACTCCTTAATCTTTGCCACTACTGCGCTCTCGCTCTGCTGAGAAGCTCTGAGTAGTTTTAAATCTGATGCGGTCAAAGACTCTGTTAAAACCCTATTATCCACTAAGTTAGCTCGCTTAGGATAGTGTACAGTAGCCGCTGTGTTATCCTCTGCACCGCTACTTGCGACTGAAGAGCTAACACCTCTATCTGATTGTGAAAATTGTTGCTGCTCGCGAGCTGTAAAAAGTTGCAAGGCTTTATCCAACTCTCTCTTCAGAGATATAGCCTCAAGCTCTAAGTTTACGAGCTGTCCCGCTATCTGTTCTCGTGACTCAGGCTCATCTGCATAACGATTGCGAGCTTGAGCAATAAGAACATTAACAGAGTCTACACTTCGCTGCAGACTTGCAACCTGATGCTCTAAACTCTGCTGCGCGGAGGTAACACCACAAGCAAAACATAACGCCAACAAAACAGCCAATCTTCTCTTCATTATCTCCACCATTTAAGGAAAAACAACTGTATAAATCCAAATATCTCTAATCGACCCATAAGCATCAATAACGAATCTATCAGCTTCAGTATCACTGGTATATCCGCATAGTTGCCCATAGAGCCAACCGAGCCAAATCCTGGTCCGACATTACCCACACAAGCAACTGCGGCACTAAATGCAGTCATCAAGTCCTGCCCAAATAGGGTATGGGTAAATGTAGCCAAGAGTATTAACGAAATATATGTTACGATAAAAACGACAACATTGTTCAACATATCTGCATCCTGAGCCACACCTCCAACACGAATACGGATAACCGCATTTGGGTGTTGCTGACGGCGTATTCTGGTCCATAGAATCTTACAGAAGATAAGCACTCTATCAATCTTCATACCTCCCGTAGTTGAACCGGCACAGGCACAGACTATTGACACAAAAATCAGCACCATAATTGCAAATGGAGGCCATAGATTCGTATCTGCCGTAGCAAAACCTGTAGTTGTTATCAGCGACACCACTTGGAAGAAAGCGTGTCTGAGAGACTCCCAGATAGTAGGGAAGATATCTGCCCCGTAGATATTTGCAGTGACAAATATTGTTGAGAGGAGAACAATGGCAAGGTATGCCCTTACAACCTCCGAGCGAAAGATATTGTTACTCTTGCCCAAGAATGTGGCATAAATAAGACCGAAGTGGATACTTGAAATAAGCATTGCTCCAGCAATAATCATCTCCACAACAATATTGTCATAGAAGGCAATACTTGCATTCTTTGTACTAAAACCAGCCGTAGCGCAGGCAGACATAGCGTGATTAAGTGCATCAAACCAGCGCATTCCAGCCATCTTAAGAGCTAAAGTTGTAGCTACAGTAAGACCAACATAGACTACAAGCAGTATTCGCACAATAACTTGTGTACGATAACGGTAGTTATCCTTTGCTAAAGAGGATAGCTCCACATTTGACAGCGACATTCGGCTTGTACCGAGTGACGGCAGAATGACCAGCGCAAACATTACAACTCCCACACCGCCAATCCAGTTAGTAGAAGTACGGTAGAAGAGTAGACCCTGTGGCAGCTGCTCAATATCGTTTAGAATAGTGGCTCCCGTGGCCGTAAAACCAGACACGCTCTCAAACCAAGCATTTACAAGAGAGAACTCACCGCCCCAAATCAGATATGGGAACATACCGACAACGCTTGCAAGCACCCACGAACCTACGACAATTGAAAAGCCCTCCTTGTTTGTAATAGACGATGCTCGCGGCACAAAGAGCATAGGAAATGCTCCAAGGGTTAGCGTAAGTAGTGCTGACAGAAGTAGTGGATAGAAACCAGAGTCAATATTGTTCATATACGAGATAACAGCCGACACCAACATAAACGCTGACACACAGAGCATCACCGAGCCGACATATCTCAATATAATATTAACTCGCATACTACTTATTCTTCAACTTTGATATACCAATCAACTTCTCAATACTATCCGCAAGCTCTTTAAACTCATCTCGCAGATCGGCCTTTACATTAAAAGGCAGACGATAAGTCAGAAAATCACCTAAAGCACGATTTATCTTCACGATAGGCACCACGCAGTAGATTCTAATAAAGTAGTAGAACATCAGCACGATAACTATCACGACAACAAGTGAGATAAAGACTGGAGTAACTGAGCGATAGGCGTTTTTGTTCAACTGCTCGGCTCGAGGTGCTAATGAGGAGTGAGTATGATTCATAAAGTCCTCTATCTGATCAACCATATCCTCATAGACAACCTTGTACTGCTCATCAAACCACTTTTTGCCACTCAATGTTGCACGAGCAGATGGAATCATATTAGCATTAACCATCAGTGTATCAACCTGATATACCTTTGGCGTAAAGAGATAACTCTCCGAAACAATTCTTAAACGAGACACACTTACCGATAGCGAATCAAGGTGCGTTGCATCAATAGACTCACTTCTTGCCGTAGCGAGCTTTCCCTCCAAATCGCTCAGCGTGCGTCTGCACACATCCTTTTGCGACTCCTCGTCAAAAAGTGCAACACGAATAGTAGCTTGACTATGCTCGTGAGCATAACTAAGCATATCCTTTGCCAACTCAAGATTACGACGAGAGGCCGACAGAATAATCTCAGTATCGTTACTCAAATTACCCAACTCAAAGAGCGAAATCACACCAGAAGCAAAGAGTAAGACAACAATACTTATAAATCCAATAGTAACTCTACTACCTATGCCTTTCATAACAAATTATAGTATCTCAATTAGGCAAATATAATAATTTTTTTGGAATTATTCTACAATTTGACCAATAACATCACAGTTAGATTCAATCTGCAACAGTTTTACATCTACTATCTTGTTGATATACTGACGATTATAAGGAACTTTCACTTTGATATAATTACCTGTAAATCCAGTCATATAACCGCCTCGCTCTGTACTCTCAAAGAGCACAGAAGCTGTCGTTCCAACAGCCGCAGAGCAGAATTTATAGTGGAGTGCATCACTCAACGATTCAAGCTCCTTTACTCGCGCCGTAGAGACTGACGCTTGAACCTTATTCGGTAATTCTACTGCTGGCGTATTAGCACGCTCCGAGAATGGGAAGATGTGCAAAAATGCCGGCTCAATGCTTGCCAAGAACTCTCTTGACGAGGCAAAATCCTCATCTGTCTCACCTGGAAAACCTGTTATAACATCAATGCCGATAAATGCATCAGGCATCGCCCTTTTAACAGCCGCAATTCGGTCTGCAAATTTTTCAACCGTATACCTACGACGCATCAGGGCCAGAATCTTATTTGAACCGCATTGAATAGGAATATGGAAGTGATGTTGAAATTTAGATGAACGGGCGCAAATCTCTATTATCTCGTCAGTTAGCAAGTTTGGCTCTATTGACGAAATACGATACCTCTCAACACCCTCAACCTTATCTAACGCGCGCAACAAATCGGCAAAACTCTCTCCCGTTGTACGGCCAAAGTCGCCTGTATTAACGCCTGTAATTACAATCTCCTTCTGTCCACCAGCGACTATCTCCTCTGCCTGCGCCACAACATCCGCAATAGGAATATTACGACTACTTCCACGGGCATTATGAATTGTACAGTACGAACAGCAGTAATCACAACCATCTTGCACCTTCAGAAAGGCTCTTGTTCTATCTCCACTCGAGAAGGCTGCAAAGAAATTTGTTATCTGATCTGTCTCACAACTATAGACCTCAGTTTTACCTTTCGCAGTTAGTTCAAGTACTCGTTTATATGTTTCGCCTTTATTATTGTTACTCAATACTATATCAACGCCCTCAATAGCTGCAATCTCATATGGTTTGAGCTGAGCATAGCAACCCGTTACAGCTATTATTGCATTAGGGTTTCTGCGATGTAATTTACGAATAAGATTTCTACATTTTTTGTCTGCGTGCTCAGTTACTGAACAACTATTGATGATACAAATATCCGCCGACTCAGTAGGGGATACACGCTCAAAACCACCATTCTCAAATTGGCGGGCAATGGTTGAACTCTCCGAGAAGTTGAGTTTACAACCGAGTGTATGAAAATTGACTCTTTTGCTCATTTGCTACTATTTATTGTGCGAAGATACAAAAAAAGGCTGTTTATATGGTGTTATCCCACAAAAAAGTGTAATTTTGTCCGTTGAATTATGGATTTTCTTATTGACATATTTGAGTATCGCTACCTTACCAATGCCATTATTGCCTGTATTCTTTCAGGCATAACTTGTGGTATTATAGGCACTTACATCGTAGCTCGCAGAATGGTTTTTCTGTGCGGAGGTATTACTCACGCCTCGTTTGGAGGTTTGGGTATTGCCTTCTACTTAGGCATTAACCCCATATTTGGCGCAACAACCTTTGCTATAATATCGGCTTTGGGTATTGAATATGCAGCTAACAAGAGCAAAATCAGAGAGGACTCTGCTATAGGACTAATGTGGGGTGTTGGTATGGCACTAGGTGCATTCTTTATGAGTCTAAGACCTGGCTACACCTCTGGAGATCTTTCAAGTTTTCTCTTTGGAAATATAATTTCGGTAACCAACAGTGATGTCATTGCGCTCTCTATTCTAACCGTTCTGCTCACTATAGGGGCTATAATTTGGCTAAAACCGATTATGTATGTAGCATTTGACCGTGATTTTGCACAATCTACCGGCATCAAAACCGCTCTTGTAGGATATATAATGTCGGTAGTAACTGCTGTCACCATTGTCTTATCCATACGCGTTATGGGAATTGTGCTACTTGTTTCACTGATGACAATGCCTGTTGTTATTGCCAACAGTTTTACAAAGCAGTACAGCAAAATCGCCACCTATGCATCTATAATAGCTGCTATAGGAGCCTTAGCGGGTGTTATTTTAAGTTACTATTTTGAAGTACCTTCCGGACCCGCAATCATCTTTGTACTCACACTCATATTGACTCTTACCAAGTTACGATAAAGCGAGAACAAAAAAATAATCCGCTGCAAAGATTCTCTGCAGCGGATTATTTATCAATGTACTATCTCTACTCAAGAACCTGCATAGAGTCAGCAACATACTGGAACTCGCCAGTACCTACCACCTCAAATGCACAAGTGTAGGTTGCATTAGGACCATAAGTATAGAAGTTGATTACAACCTTCTTATACTCCTCAGCAGTCATTGTAGGGTATACATAACCCAGAACAGCTGCAAATACCTCAACAGTATGCTCCTTGAGCTTCTCAACAATCTGATCATCTGTAAGATCGCCCATACCAGCAGCAGTAAAGCCACCCCTTACTGCAGATACACGCCAGTCTACATTACCATAGTATGCAGAAGCACCTGTATAGAACTCGTTGTTACCGTAGTTTGACACCCAGTAGTCGCCTGTAGGCTTAGCTCCACTGATTGTAACAATCTCTGTAGATATGATAGTACCAGCATTGTCACGAGCAGGAGCACCCAGAGCAACATCCTTATTGTCATATACCCAGTTTACACAGTACTGATAGAATGCCTTAGCACCAGCATCGCCATTAGGGAAGTTAAGCTCCAATGTACGGTCAATATTCCACTTACCCTCTGCCTTACGGAACTGGTCGGTCTTATCCTCAAAGTAGTTAACCTTATTCCACTCAGTTGAGAATGTGTAGTGATCAACCTTCCAAGCAGTAGTGCTGTTTGCATAGCAACGGTATGCTACATAAGCATTATCGTTAACCTGTGCATAAGGGAACTTCTGTGCAAGGAACTGTGGCAGATAGTTATCCTGCTGAGGATTTGTAAAGCTACCATACTTCTGACCCATTGCAGTAAAGTCTGATGGCTGAACAGCAACGATATCTGTAGCCTCGAAAGAGGTACCGTTGTACTTGAAGTATGCATACATCTTCTCAGAAACAACCTTTGGAGCAGCGAATGTAGAAGC
>JAEIGA010010328.1_pt1 | contig 14148 bp, 12 predicted proteins | sample 9270691 | NCBI WGS metagenome assembly JAEIGA01 (sample SAMN17057246, study PRJNA624740) | gut metagenome | biome: biome; isolation source: fecal sample | host: Bos grunniens | place: China: Xizang | collected 2019 | reverse complement strand
CCAGATTAATGTATGGGTTAATATTATTGAATATATTCCAATTCCAACACCTTTTTTAGCAAATGTGTGGATTATTTTTATAAATGTTCCCATAAACAGCATTTGAATTGTAAGGCCGATATAGCCAAAATCAAGCATTACAGGTCCAAACATAGTTGAAGTCAGGCAGACATCATAGTGGAGAACATAATTTCCTATAAATGATCTTGGACTTCCTGATGAAAATATCATTGATAATATGTGGCCGTGTGTAGTTCCTGCCAGTGGAATGATTTTTTCAAATACCTCCTGTGTAAATGCTTCCCTGTAAAATATTAGCTCGATAGGATTCAGTGTCCAGTGTTGTGTAGCAATTGATTGGGATGCAATATATCCTACCGCAATCCCTCCAAGTGCAATTATTGCAACGAATAGAATGCCTATTTTATGAGAAATCTTTCCAATATAATACATTGTAATGAATACGCTAACCAGTATTCCAATGACAGATGTTCTATATCCGTTAAGCCCAAAAACCAATGCTCCAAGCAAAACCAATATTAAATATTTGCGATTATAGTATTTTGCTAGCAATATATTTATTAAAATTAAAAATAATGGGTATGCAATTCTCCAGAGGTTAGTTGTTGCATTTGATTTTAAAACACTATTGAATAATGGAATACCACCAAGCAAGACCATATTGAGGCTTTGTAATATCAGTGCAACTATGATAAATATCACTAAAATTTTCTCGGATAGAAAAGAAATTTCCTTAGTTTTTTCTATTGTAAATTTTTTCGACGTGATAAATGCTGCAATTGAAAAAAGTATTGCTGCAAAAATTATTGTCAGTATTGTTTGTGTGTTAAGGGGGTCTTCAAATCTATAGTTGAATGATCCAATATAACCCATAACTAAAAAAATCAGGATAGCTACTGGGATGATATATGGTTGAAAAAAATCTATTTTTCTAGTGCTGAAAGACATAAGTTTCCTCCAAAGTTAGGCATTGCAGCTACATGTGTGTGAACATAGCTGGCTAGGGTATTTTTTTCCATAAATCCGTCCTGAAAATTATAAGATCCTTTTCCACGAGTTATTTTAAATGCAAAATCATGTTTTGGTTTATCTACAATTACTTTTGAATAGTGGAATTCATGTCCATGGAATACTTCTCCTTTTTTGGAGATAATATTGTCCTGCTGGACTTCGGCAATTGTATACTTCAGTGCCTGTACACGGTCTGTTAAAACTGCCTTGTAGGGATATACATTTACCTGTGCATCTTCATGAATTGAGTTCATAAGATACATAAGTCCTCCACATTCGGCAAAAATGGGACGTTCATCCAAGTGGAAGGTCCTGATATCTTTAAGCATATTTTTATTATCTGATAGTTCTTTTGAAAACAGCTCAGGATATCCTCCGCCAATGTATAATCCGTCGATGTCAGGCAATTGCTCATCATTCAGTGGTGAGAAATATTCAACTTTTGCCCCATTTGCTTCCAATGATTCTATATTTTCCTTATAATAAAAGTTAAAAACTTCATCATAGGCAACACCAATCTTAACTTTTTTGGAATTTAGTTTGTTCCATATAGGTTCCAAATCAGAGTTAATTTTAGGTGCTGTTTTTGCAATTTCAACTAATCTGTCCAAATCAATAGAATTCTTAATGGTTTCACACCATATGTCAATGAATTTCAGTGAATTTTCTCTTTCACGTGCAGGAACAAGTCCCAAATGCCTTTGTTCAATCGAAATATTATCGTCCCGAATAATGCCTCCAATAACTTCAGTATTCGTTATTTCTTCAATTGAACGCTTGGTCTTTTCATAGTGGGCTTTGTTTTTAACTTTGTTCAATATAACCCCTGCAATATTAATTTCGGGGTCAAGTGCCTTAAAACCTAAAACCAATGCAGCAGCACTTTTCACCAAACTTCTGGAATTGATAATTAAAATAACGGGAGCTTTAAGGGATTTTGCAATTGATGCAGTACTTCCAATATCATTGATTGAATCAATTCCTTCATAAAGTCCTCTGACTCCTTCAATAACTGCAATATCTTTATCAACCATAGCTTTATTGTAGGAATCCCTAACCTGTCCATCATGCATAAAAAAAGAATCCAGGTTTCTGGATGTATTTCCCGTAGCTAATGTATGATATGAAGGGTCAATATAATCAGGCCCTACTTTAAACGGTTGAACATTATACTTTTCGGATAAAGCTTTCATAATTCCAGTTGCGATAGTGGTTTTTCCAACTGCACTTCCAGTTCCTGCTAAAATTATTCTCATGAATAATAATTTATTTTAATTATATATTATTTTTTTGAAATACTACTATTTAGGTACAAAATATGTATCCAAGTACTTACTTTAAAATATAATGAAAAATTTATATTCATTAACTCAATCCAAAACAATTTTAAATAATAATAATCTGTATTTAGTATTGTTATTGGCACTGATGCTTGCTTTAGGTGCATTTTTAATTAGAAAATGAAAAAATAATTATAATTTTTTCTTTTTTTCCTATTTTTACAATAATATAGGGTTGTTTCATAGATTAATCGTTTAATTTCTTTTAAATGGAAATTAATAGCTTTATCTTATATTTTTTTTAAAGATTTTTTTACTATTACTTTATATATTATGAAATATATATTTTACATAATCTTTATGGTGGGTATTTTTTACATCCTGTCTGACATTTATTAAAGAATGAAGGTAAAAATGATGTTTAAAAAAATTATTCTTATTTCGTTATTGTTGTTTGTTTTATCAGTATCTGCTGTTTCAGCGGCTGATTCGTATGGTGTATATAATTCATCATTAAGTACTGATGATTCAATTTTGGGAAATGCTGATATTCAATATCCGGAAATAAGCCTTCCTAAAGGTAGTTTTCAGGATCTTCAAAAGGAGGTAGATAATGCTTCTGAAGGTTCTGTTTTAAATTTAAATAGGGATTATGTGGGGACTGAAGCCTATAGTATTCAGTTGGATAAAAATTTAACCATTGATGGTCATGGCCACACTCTTGATTGTTTAGGCGAGTATGACTGTAATACATTTAATTCAAATAGCGGTACTATAACATTGAAAAATCTTAAAATAATTAATGGGCATAATGATTATACTTATATGGGCGGTGCTATTTTGATTTGGGGTTCTGCACAATATACGATAGAAAATTGTATTTTCAATAATAACTGGGCTGATAATTATGGTGGAGCTATATATAATGGAGCAAATAACCCGCTTACAATTATAAATTGCCAATTCAATAATAATGAAGCAGATGATAACGACGGCGGTGCAATATACTCTCGAGGGGATATAATTGTTATGAATTCCTCATTCATATCTAATAAAGCATGTGATGTGGGTGGAGCAATTTATTGTGAGAGTAAAAATTTAATTATTGATAACTGTACTTTTAAAGATAATCATGCAGGGGTTTCTGCTGGTGCGATTCGTGCCAACTGTATATATATTAATTTTAATCAAACAGTCCAATCATATAATTCTTTTTTCATTGATAATAGTGTCGATAGTTTACTTTCAGCTCTAGATGCTGGAGTAATATATGGATCTAGTGTGTATTTAAAAAATGCTGTGTTCACTGGAAATCATGCATATTGTACTGCTGGAGCAATCAGTACGTGTTTTATTAACTGTACGAATTGTTTATTTGAATCCAATGATATAAAATCTTCACACGGGGGAGCAATATATGTTCGTAATGGTGAAAGTTATATTCAAAATTCCATATTTAATTCTAATGTCGCTGACCAATGTGGTGGAGCTGTTTACAGTACTGGAGATTTATTTGTAGATAATTGTACTTTTTATAACAATTTTGCTTCTATTGAAGGCGGTGCTGTTCGTGCTAAAAATGTTTATATTAACACTAATCAGGGTAATGTTTCTTGTTTCAGTACTTTTAAAAAAAATTCTGTATATGGTTATACAATGGATTCAAATGACGGTGGAGCAGTATTTGCAGAGGAAGATGTAAAAATAGTCAATACTTATTTTAATGGAAATTCTGCTAAAGTTGATGGTGGTGCCGTTTTCTGTGAAGGAACTTTAAATGCTGATAATTGTTTTTTCGAATCTAATGAGGCACAAGGTTCTATTTTTCAGTGTTATGGTGGTGCAATTCGTGCGGAAGATGATGCAATAATAAATAATTGTACTTTTAAGGATAATCATGCTGAGGATTATGGTGGTGCTGTTTATGCTAAAAATGTATATATAAATAAAAATCAGGATTCTGATGATTTTAATTCTTTTTTTATTAAAAATAATGCGGGAGATGATAAGGGCGGAGCTGTTTTTGCTGAAGATAATGTAAATGCAGTAAATACAATGTTCAATGGAAATTCTGCTAAAGTTGATGGGGGTGCTGTTTATGCTGAAGACAATGTAAATGTAAAACACTGTTGGTTTGAATCAAATCAGGCTAATGGCGCTAAATCTACAACTTGTTATGGTGGTGCAATTCGTGCGGAAGATGATGCAACAATTAATAACTGTACATTTATAAAGAATTATGCCGAAAATAAGGGTGGGGCAGTTTATGCCTCTAAAGTAATATTAGAAAATACTCCATCTTACTTTGAATATAACACTGCTAGGGATTATGGCGGAGCTATATACACTAACAAATTTGATAAGGATGTTAAATATGCAGTATTCATCAATAATAAAGCTGAAACTGAAGACGGTGGAGCAATATACATTAATTCAGAAAATTGGATTACTTTTTCACAATGTGTTTTTGTAAATAATCATTGTGGTGATGAAGGCGGTGCTATTTATCTGGATTCAAGCCGTTCCCATTTGACTTTAAGATATAATATTTTCAGAGGCAATAGTGCAGATGATGAGGGACAAACTGTATATAATTGTGGAAATTATGATCAGATAATAAATAATTTCTGGTACGATAATAATCCTTCATCCAGTAATGATCAATTAATAGAATGGAAATTTTTGGTATCAAATGCACATCACAGCGACAGTGATCCTTTAAAAATGGCATTGGATTTTACTTCAGATTGTAATGTGAACCAAACAATCACCGTAACTTTACGCTTCTGCAAAAGTAATGGAAATTCTTTTATTGGCAGACTTTTCGATTTGGAGTCAGTATTATTCAGTTCTAACCCTGAACTTGTATTTAAATATAAAAATATTATTTCAAGTGATATAATGACATTGGTAACTCCCCAAAATGAAGGAATATATATTATATCCGCCACTTTATATGGTTATACAGTATCAAAAGTGTTAGTTGTTTCACGGGACCAACAGATTTTTTAAATGTAAAAATTCAACCGAGCTAGAATTTTTTCTTTTAATATCCATGAACTACTTTGAACGAGGTACCCTTTTCCTTAAAATAAATGCCCATAAAACTAGAAGTTTACAAATTAAATATTGAATAATAGAATGCATATTTAATATTAACTAAAGAAGCATCAAAATTGAAAAATTTTAAGGTTTACATGATTAATTTTTTCTATTTTTCTTTTTTTAATATGCAATTAATTCATAATTAATTCTTTAATTATAATAAAATTATTTATAGTGTGTACAATATACTTTATAATAAGGTGATATTTTGTTAGAGCAATATGTACCATTTATTTGGTTAATTATTTTTGGAAACATTGAAAACCTTATCTTAGCTTCACAGGGTGTTGTTGCTGGTGTTGATTCTAAGATTTTAGCTGGTTTAAGTATTATTATTGTAATATTGTGGTTGATTTTAGGAACCGTAGCTACAGACGTGGCCATGCAATATGCTAATGTCATAACATTCATAGGTGGTCTTGCTATATTTATATTAGGTATTCAGGCTGTTGTTGAAGCTGTTAAAAACATTAGGGCAGGTAAAGGAGGTAACTAAATGGTTAATTGGAAAGATTATGCTCCTTTTACTGGTTTGCTTATTTTTGGAAACATTGAAAACCTTATCTTGGCTTCACAAGGGGCTGTAGCTCAAGTTGATCCTTTTATTTTAGGCGGTTTAAGTTTAATTGCTGTAATCATCTGGTATTTAATGGGAGTTTATGGAACAAAATTAGCTATAAAATATGCTGATTATATTGAGATAATCGGTGGTGTAGCTATTATTATTTTAGGTATTCAGTCTATGCTTGAAGCATTTGGTATTATAATACCTTAAATACCATTATTTCTTTTCTTTTTTTTCTTTTTATTATCAATTAAAAAATTATTTTTTTTCAGATTCTAAATTTTTCAATCATTTTTAAATCAATTTTATATAATATTAAAAAGAAAAGTTAACTCATAATATATGGTGGTCAAATGAGAATACTGTTAATTCATTCTGATTATTTAAATTATAATGTAAAAAAGAAAACACCTGTAGCTGAAGAAATCGAAGAAGCTAAACATGACGGTTCATTTGATGATTCTTTAGTTGTATTTACAGCTGTTGAAAAAGAAGACGAAGATAATCCGCAAGGTATTGTTCAAAATTTAGTTAAAGAAGTTTTAAAAACCAATGACCAAGTTAAAGCAGAAAATATTGTTTTATATCCATATGCCCATTTATCTTCTTCATTAAGCTCACCAAAAGTTGCTGTTCAAATTTTAAAAGATGCAGAAGCTGCTCTTTTGGCTGAAGATTTAAATGTTGTAAGAGTGCCATTCGGCTGGTATAAAGCATTCGAAATATCCTGTAAAGGTCACCCGTTAAGTGAACTTTCAAGAACAATCACTGCAGATACTGAAGAAGAAAAAATTGAAAGAAAACCTTCAAAATGGCAAATTTTGGAAGGAAATAAAATAACTGAAATTGAAGATTTCAAATTTGAAAACAAGGCTTTCAAGCAACTTGTAGACTATGAATTAGGCCAAGGAGCATCCGATGAAGGTGAGCCTCCTCATGTTAAATTGATGAGGGAAAAAGAAATCTGTGATTATGAACCGGCATCTGATGCTGGTAATCTCCGCTGGTATCCAAAAGGAAAATTAATTAGAGATTTATTGGATGATTATGTTTATAATTTAGTTGTTGATCGTGGTGCAATGCCTGTTGAAACTCCAATTTTCTATGATTTGGATAATCAAGCGATTTATGAACATGCATACAAATTTGGTGAAAGACAATACAGAACTGACACTAAAAAGAATTTGATGTTAAGATTTGCAGCATGTTTCGGTGCGTTTAGATTAATGAGCGATTCATTCTTAACCTGGAAAAATTTACCTGCTAAGATTTTTGAATTAACACATTACAGTTTCAGATATGAGAAAAAAGGAGAAGTTGTTGGTCTTAAAAGATTAAGGGCATTTACAATGCCGGATTTCCACTCTTTCTGTGCTGATGTGCCTGCATCATTAGAAGAATTTGCAACTCAAACAGACATGTGTTTACAAACAGGCAATGACTTGAACTTGGACTTTGAAGTTATTTTCAGAGCTACTCAAGACTTCTTTGATGAAAATGAAGAATGGATGTATGAAATCGCATCCAAATTCGAAAAACCAATTCTTTTAGAAGTTTTACCTGAAAGACACCATTACTGGGTTTGTAAAATCGATTTAGCAAATATTGATTTCTTAGGCCGTCCAATCGAAAACCCGACTGTTCAAATTGATGTTGAAAGTGGTAAAAGATTTGACATTGAATACTTGGGTGAAGACGGCGCTCAACATAACCCAACAATCCTTCACTGTTCTCCGACAGGAAGTATTGAAAGAGTTTTATGTGCAATGCTTGAAAAAACAGCTATTGAACTAAATGAAAAATCTCCAATGCTGCCAACTTGGTTAAGTCCGATTCAGGCTAGAATCATTACTGTTGGAGAAGCTCATAAGGAATTTGCTAATGGAATTTATGAAAAGATTAATGCTTCAAACATCCGTGTAGATATCGATGACCGTGATGAAAGTGTCGGTAAAAAAATCAGAAACGCTTCCAAAGAATGGATACCTTATATCTTTGTAATTGGTGATAAGGAAGCTGAAACCGGAAAATTCCAAGTAACTGTTCGTGAAACAGGTGAAAAAGTAGATATGGATGTTGATGATTTAATATCTGAAATTACAGAGAAAAATAAAGGAATGCCTTTCAGAAAATTGCCTTTACCAAAGGATATCTCAAAGAGGATAAACTTCCAATAATTATATTTACAAATAAAAATAAATTATAAATTGTTATTATATAACGGAGGAAATTTAATGGACCCAATGTATAGAATAGGAGAAGCTCTTATTGGAGACGGACCAGAATTAGCACACGTCGATTTATTAATTGGTGACAAATTCGGTCCTGTTGGTCATGCTTTCGCTAATGGATTATCCAACCTTTCAGTAGGACACACTCCATTAACTAGTGTAATTAGACCAAACTTACTGACAAAACCTGCAACTTTAATTATTCCTAAAGTTACTGTTGGAGATTTAGAAGCAGCTAGTAAAATTTTTGGACCTGCACAGACTGCTGTTGCAAGAGCAGTAGCGGATGCAGTAGAAGATGGTTATATTCCAAAAGATATTGTGGAAGACATTGTAATTAATGTTAGTGTATTCATAGACCCATCTGCAGAGGATTACAGAAAAATCTATCAATACAACTATGGAGCTACAAAATTAGCTATTAGAAGAGCAATGCAAGGATATCCTTCAATTGATAAAGTGCTTGCTGAAAAAGATCGTGGAACTCACCCAATCATGGGATTCAAAGTCAAAAAACTTTGGTCTCCACCATACTTGCAAGTTGCGCTTGACTTAGATAATTTGGATGCAATGGCAAGAATCATTGATGATTTGCCAGAAAATGATAGAGTACTCATTGAAGCAGGAACTCCACTTGTTAAAAAATTCGGTGTCGGAGTTATTTCAAAAATCAGAGAATTACGTCCGGATGCATTCATTATTGCTGATTTAAAAACTTTAGATGTTGGTCGTGTAGAAGTTAAAATGTCTGCTGATGAAACAGCTGATGCAATAGCTATTTCTGGTTTAGGTACTATGGAATCTATCATGAAAGCTATTCATGAAACCCAAAAACAAGGTATTTATTCAATTCTTGACATGATGAATGTTGATGATATTGAAGGTAAATTAAAGAAATTACCTGATGATTTAAAACCAGATATTGTATTGTTACACAGAAATGTCGATTATGAAACCATGATTAAAGAACGTGGTGGAGATGTCGGTGACTTGACTGCATGGGGTGACATCAAGAATATTAAGAAAATCACTGGCGGTTTAGTAGCTGTAGCTGGTGGAATCACTCCGGTTAAAGTTGAAGAAGCAATCGAAAAAGGTGCTGATGTTATTATTGCAGGTAGATATATTATTGGTTCAAGAGATGTTAGAAGAGCTGCACAAGATTTCTTAGAACATTTCGACCCAGATCCAGATAATATGAGACTTGCAATGGATGAAGATGAACAAGTTAAATTAGATTAATTTCTAATTTATTTTTCTTTTTTTTTTAAAAATAGAGGTATTTTTATGGGTTTTTGTAATTCTTGCGGTAGACCTATTGTAAAAGAAGATTATGGAACAAATGAGGATGGCAGTTTAAATCCTGAGTTCTGTAAGGATTGTTTTCAAGATGGTAAATACACAGAACCTGATATAACATTGACTGAGATGATTGTTCGTAAATCAAAAGAGATGATGGAAAAAAATCCAAGATTGCCTGAAACAACTGCTACAGGTATCACTACTACTTTTATACCTGGATTAAAAAGATGGAATCCTGAATTTAAGGATGATTATCAATTTTAAAGTTCTTTATTTAAAATAAATTCCTTAACTCTGCTTGCAATATATTCATCACGAGTTTTGCTGGTTTTTATTTTATATAATTCTTCTTCTAAATCATTATATTTATCAACTAAATCGTTATAATCAAGACGTAAGTCATCATAGTCTTTTTCTAAACTTTCATTAACTTCAAAGATTTCTGCATATGAAGTTTTAGTATTGAGGTTTTCTTGTTTGAGCTGATCATATTTTGTAGAAACATTATTGTAACTGGTTTTGATTTCAGCATGTTCTTCTTTTAAAGTAGAGCATTTGGTTTTAAGGTTTTTATTTTCTTCTTTAATGCTTGAATATTTTGTTTTGAGATTTTCATTCTCAATTTTCATATTCACAAATTTATTTTTGAGATTTTCATTTTCTTCAATTAATCGGGAATGTTTAATTTTTATAGATTCATTTTCTTCTTTTAGAATAGCTAATGTGTCATTTTCTCTTTCTTTGGTTATGGCTTCTAAATTGCCTATTTCATTTTCTTTTGAATGAAGTTCTTGTTTAAGTTCTTCTATAATCTTTTCATATTCTGATGAATTCCCCTCGTTAAGTAATTGCTCCAATTTCTCCACTTCCATTAAATGTAGGTAGTTAGCTACTCTATTTGCATGTAATTCTTCTTCTAAATTATAAAATGCTTCAATTTCATCTTGGGGAATAATAAGCACTTCTTCTTTATTGGAATAAATGTCTTCGTTTTTAGGCACTGTAATTTGAATTTGTTCGGTTGTATATTTCTTTTTTTCCCCAGTTTTTAATGTTCTATGATATTCCCTAGAATATTTTTTTACAACACCATGCCCTATTTTCATAATTTACTCCCCAATTTATGTACAGTTATATTAAGTTATGGATTTAAGATATTATAAATATTATGTATTTTTTTTAAAATTAATCAAAAGATAACTTTTTTATCAAATATGAAATAAACTATTATCATTGGTGGTAACATGAAAATTTTTGGAATTTGTGGAAGTCCTAGAGCCAGTACAACTGAATATGTTATTAAAAATGCCTTAGAAAAACTGGAAAATAATGGTTTTGATACTACATTATTTTCATGCATTGGAAAAACAATTAAACCATGTATGCACTGTGATTATTGCTTAAAAAACAAAACATGTATTATTGAAGATGATATGGCTGAGGTTTATGAAAATTTGATGGATGCAGATGGCATTATCCTGGCCACACCCGTTCAAAGTGGGGGCATTTCAAGTAACCTTGCAGCCATAATGGACAGGACAAGAGCTCTTGAAGCTATTGATTATAATCTTTTAAGGGGAAAAATCGGTATGAGTATTGCTGTTGGGGGTGACAGGACTGGTGGACAGGATTTCGCTCATTTAAAAAACATTACATACTTCATGATTCATGGCATTATTCCGGTTAGCGGCGGACCATTCGGATCTAATTTGGGTGCTTCCTTCTGGTCAAATGATAGTTTGGATGATATTAAAAAGGATGATTATGGTATGGACTCTTTAAATAGAACTCTGATAGAATTTGAGAAATTTTTAAATAAATATATTTAGGCCCATTTTACATTAAATTTATATATTATATCACAGTTATAATAATAATAACTAATTTTTATTTAGGTTATACTCATGGGAAATAAGTTGATTAGGGGCAGTTTGATAATTTTTGCTGGTAATATAATCTTCCGTATTGGAGGTTATATTTATCGTTTTTTAATGGCTATGCTTTTAGGCCCTACTATGTATGGTGTTTTAGGTCTCACTCTGCCTTTTCAAGGTATTTTCCAAACTTTGGCTGCAGGAGGTCTTCCGCCAGCCATTGCAAAGTATGTTGCAGAGTATAATGCAGTCAATGACTCGGATATGGCCCGACAAACCATTTACACAGCTTTAAAAATCATGGTGTTTTTAGGTTTATTTTTAGGGGTTTTAATGATTTTTGTTGTTGCTCCAGTTTTAGCCTATGATTTTTTACATAAGCCTCTTGCATTAGTTCCTTTACAAATTGTTGGACTCATCACTCCTTTCAGTGTAATTTTGGGTGCATTCAGAGGAGCATTTCAGGGGGTATATAAGATGGAGTATATTCTCTATACCCGTGCTATTGAACAGCTTTTCATGATTTTATTTGCAACGGCTTTTGTATTGATAGGTCTTTCTACTGTTGGTGCACTCTGGGGTACTGTTATCGGTTATTCAATGGCCGCTTTTGCTGCTGTTTATATCTTTAAAGTTTACATGCCTGAATATATTCCGGAAGCTAGTCCGGATTTTGTTTTTACAAAAAAACAGGAGTTAAAACTTGCCGGAACATTAGTTAAATTTTCAATTCCAGTAATTATAACAGCTATTGCTGAAATGCTTATTTATAATATTTGTACTATTATTATGGGTAAATTCTTGGCTTTGGATGCTGTCGGTTTTTTTGCTGCGGCTGATCCTATTGCACGTTTGCCTTTAATGATTTCAATTTCTGTTGCTACTACAATTTTGCCCGCTTCATCTGAAGCTTTTAAAGTAAAGGACATTCCAACATTGCAGAAATATGTAAATGAGTCATATAAATATTCATTATTATTGGTGGTGCCTATGTGTGTTGGGCTTGCTTTATTTGCAGCTCCGACTCTAAGAGTATTATACTTCGCTAAACCTGAATATGTTGCCGGTGCCATGGCATTGGCTATCTTAAGTATTGGAATGACATTCTATTCAATATTTGCCATTTCCACCAGTATTGTTCAGGGTATTGGTAATCCACGTATTCCAATGTACATTTTAGTTGCAGGCTCTATTCTAACAGCTGTTTTAAGTTGGGTTTTAGTTCCTTATATTGGTATTGCCGGTGGTGCTCTTGCTACAACTCTTGCATGCTTTGGTATGATGGTTCCTATTCTTTATGCCGTATTTAAATTAACTAAAGCAAAATTCCAAAAGCTGCCTGTTATCAAGATTTTTGCAGCTTCAGTTATTATGGGTATTTTTGCATTATTCATTCCTAAAAATGCATTTTGGTTATTCCCTGGAATTGTTGCCTGTATTATTGTTTACTTCTTTGCATTGATATTCGTGAGGTTTTTCACAAAAGAAGATATTGCATCCCTCAGGGAGCTGTCTTCAAAATTCGGTCCTATTTCAACTATTGCAAATAAGGTTCTCAATTTTGTTGAAAGACTTGAATTCAGAAATAAATAATCTTAATCTTTTTAACTTTTTTGAACACAATTCTATTAGGAATTTATGTACAGTTCATGACAAATCATTTAATTGTAATAGTAAATCTTATTTTATATAAACAATATAATTAAAAATGTTATATATCTTTGGAGGATTAATATGACTGATGTAAAGGCAGGTGTTGAGTATAAGATTAATGTGGATGGTAATTCTTTTCTGCTAGATAGCAAGAAATATCAACTGCTAGAATCTATTTTAGATACCGGTTCTTTAACGGAATCTGCTAAAGCAGTTAGAATTTCTTATAGGACTGCACTGAACTATATTGATAAAATAGAATCTTCTTTACAAGTGAAAATTGTTAATACTACTAAAGGAGGCAAAGGTGGTGGCGGAGGAACCACCTTGACTGAAGAAGGATATTCTATTTTAAAAGAATGTAAAAAAATTAATGCGATTATGGAACTTCATAAGGATGTTAATGAAATTGAAGCCGAAGTTTTAGCAATTGATGAATCAAAAGGAGTCATGACTGTTAAAATGACTGATTTTGAGGTTAATATTCCTTTAAATAAAAATTATGAAGTTGGCGATAAAGTTTTAGCATTAATCAGTTATGACAATATATTTTTAATGTTGGAACCTCAAAAGTCCAGTATTCGTAATATAATTAAGGGTACTATTGTCGAAATGAGACTCAATAATGAGATTATCCGTGTTAAGGTTGATGTTGGTGGAGTTAATTTTTATTCTGATATTACAGTATCTGCTGAAAAGGAATTAAATCTCACTATTGGTAAGGAAATTTATATTGGATTTAAAGCCATGTCTGTAGCTACTCTAAAATTGTAATTATTTAATTTGGTGATGTCATGTTACAAATCGAAGTTGATGAATCTAAATGTATTGGCTGTGGTAAATGTTATGAGATTTGTCCAAAAGCAGCTAAAATTTGGAAAGTTACTAACGTTGCACATATATTGGATTTAAGATATTGTCATGTTTGTACTTTATGTGCAATGGAATGCCCTACAGACTGCATTAAAATTATACGTGATGGGCCAAAAGACTAAATGCTTTAAGGCAAAATTAATTATTTGGTAGGTAATATTATGAGTCGAATATCTAATGTTGAACGTAAAACATCTGAGACTGATATAAAAATTAAAATTAATCTTGACGGT
>JAEIGA010010327.1_pt1 | contig 14149 bp, 10 predicted proteins | sample 9270691 | NCBI WGS metagenome assembly JAEIGA01 (sample SAMN17057246, study PRJNA624740) | gut metagenome | biome: biome; isolation source: fecal sample | host: Bos grunniens | place: China: Xizang | collected 2019 | reverse complement strand
TTTGTTTCTATACGTTGACGCAAAATCTCTCTTTCTACTTTTCTCCCAATAATAACATTTTTCATATTTATAAGGCCATATTTTGAATACAAAACCAATAAAAAACACTCTTATTCTACGTCGGTAACTTGTTTTTTTTTACGCTTACCGACAGATAATAATGTGACGATTTAATTTTTTAATCACCCTAATCTCTCAATAATTAACTATACATCAATATATTAACCCCAATGCAACTTAAACTATCCTACTTCTTTAGAATACTCTTTGCAAAGATAATACATTTTTTTGAAATCGCAAAATACACTTTGTGTGTTTGATGTGTTTTACTTTGTGTTTTTGATGTGTTTTACTTTATGTTTTTGATGTATTTTACTCTATGTTTTTGAGCATAAAAAAGGACCTCCAGAATAAGCGTTCCTAAAAAATATTTACTCAGTTTCTTCCTATTTGCCACTCACAATAAGGTACGATAATGAGTCCAAGTAAGAAAATAAGATTTTGTACTCACTGAGTCCAAAATGTTAGGAAATGCTTTATAAAACTTAACACATTTATACAACAAACTGAAATCAAAACCCTTGCCATATTCTACAGTCAAAAATTCTGATATATTTTTTACTATCTCTTTTCCATATTCAGCGCGATTTTCTCCTTTCAATTCTTCATCTGCAATACGCTTTCCCAATAGCCAATTACGTTGTATCATAGCCACATTCACTGCTTGATATGCATGTTTTCTTGTTTGCTCTACAATCAAACGCACATCATGAAAAATATCAGTTGTATTATTTAATTTTATAACTTCCATAGTTCTCTTCTTTAATTTCTTTGCAAGTTACTAAAAAACGATGAAAAAACCAATTATAGGCTATCAAAGCGTTATAGTAAACACCATTTTTTATATATCTGCCAATCCCACCCTTTCAAGACAGACTGCCCCGGCATGGAATCGGCAACGACAAATGTAATATTTATTCTTAATAAAACAAAATTTCGGTTGATTATTTTTTTATGTTTTTAAGCATAAAATCCGCTTCTACATATTGTAAAAGCGGATTTTTATTTCAATTATAACTATTTTAGTAAAACGACAACTAAAATAGAAAAACGTCTATATTTTTAGAAAAAACAACCTAAAAATTGTCTACTATTTTAGGAAAAACACGACTATTTACGAAAATACGTTTTCGAACTTGCGAAGTTGCAAAGTTGCAAACTTTCAAATTTTCAAACTTTCAAACTTTCAAATTACTGCATACAACACACATTTTTCACTCCCCACCCAACAGCAACCCTCAAGCAAACTACAAGCAAGAAAACCGCAAGGAGCGAGAGCAGAGACAAAGTTCACTTAGGCTATGCCGAGCGACGTAGCGGTTCAACGAAGTTAAACCGTAAAAAACACCCCCATCGGCGTGATTTTTGGAATTCAATTCCTAAAAATGGCGTAAAATTTGGAATACAATTCCAAATATTGGCGTGATTTTTGGAATTAAATATATAATCTGGACTTTTTAATCCTATATAAATATATACTTAAGAACAAACAACGCTGCCAATATAATCATTGTAGGAGTGAGTTTCTTGAAGTTGCCACAAAGAAAATTAAACACAGCATAACAAATCATTCCTATCAAGATACCATCAGAAATAGAGTATGCTAATGGCATCATTATTATACAAATAAAAGCTGGTATTCCTTCTGAGAAATCACTAAAGTTGATATGTTTAATTGGTTCAAGCATCATCAAGCCTACAATTATAAGCACAGGCGCAGTAGCTGCAGCAGGAATTGACAAGAATAATGGAGAGAAAAATAATGCTACTGCAAAACAGCATGCTACAACAAAAGCGGTAAGACCAGAACGACCACCTTGAGCTACACCAGATGCACTTTCGACATAAGTTGTTGTAGTCGAAGTACCTAAACAAGCCCCCACAGTAGTAGCAATGGCATCTGCCATAAATGCTTCATTCAAACGGTCGATATTGCCTTTTTCATCCACCAAATTGGCTTTCGTACAAACCCCAATCAAAGTGCCTACCGTGTCGAACATATCAATAAACAAGAAAGTAAACACTACTACAGCCATATCAAGTGTGAAAATATTCTCCCACTCAAATTGGCAAAAAATAGGTGCTATAGACTGAGGATGAGATAAAACACCTTTGAAATCGGTGATACCCATTGGGATACCTATCACGGTGGTAATAAGAATACCCAATAACAACGCTCCTTTTACGTTCTTCAAATACAAAACGCCTGTGATAATCAATCCCATCATAGCCAAAAGGGCTGAACCAGAAGTGATATCGCCAAGAACGACAAGTGTGGCATCGCTATTGACAATGACACCTGCATTTTGCAAACCAATGAAGGCAATAAAAAGTCCGATTCCTGCCCCAACGGCATAGCGAAGGTTGATAGGAATAGCTTTCACTATCGCTTCACGCACATTGGTGATTGTCAGCAAGATAAATATCAAACCCTCAATAAATACAGCGGTGAGCGCAAATTGCCAATTATAGCCCATACCAATACAAACGGTATAGACAAAAAAGGCATTTAAGCCCATACCCGGAGCAAGACCAAAAGGCAATTTACCCCAAAAAGCCATAGCCAAACAGCCTACAATGGCAGCCAAAGCTGTCGAGGTAAAAACAGAGCCAATAGGCATACCTTCAAGAAGACCAAACATGGCTGGATTGACAGCCAATATATATGACATCGTAAGAAAAATGGTGATACCTGCCAAAATTTCAGTACGAATAGTTGTTTTTGTAGAATCAAATCCAAATAATTTTTTAAGCATAGTATATATTTATATTTTATTGTCCTTTACCATGAAGGATTACTCCGATAATATAAAATAAGATTTTTATGTCGGTTTGAATGGTCATATTGTCCATATAGATAATGTCGTAACGAAGGCGTTCGACCATTTTTTCAACTGTGTCGCTATAGCCAATCTTAATTGGTCCCCAAGAGAGAAGACCCGGTTTGACCTTATAGACAAGGCAATAATATGGGGCTATGCGTTCAATCTGCTCAATATAATAACGACGTTCAGGACGAGGGCCTACGATTGACATATCGCCTTTGATGATGTTCCAAAATTGAGGCAATTCGTCAAGACGATATTTGCGCATTACATGACCAAACGGAGTGATACGAGGGTCGCCTACTTGACTGAGCTGAGGACCTTGACTCTCGGCATCGGTGTACATAGTGCGGAATTTGTAAATCATAAACGGACGTCCTTCATAGCCTATGCGTTCTTGCTTGTAGAAAATCGGGCCTTTACTACCCAATTTCACTTTTATAGCAACATACAGATAGAGAGGCGATAACAACAGCATTGCAATAGCACTTGAACTGATATCGAAGACACGTTTAACTGATTGTTGCCACGCAGGCATACGTGATGAAGTGATATCGACCAAAGGCTCGGCTGTAACATTGGTGAAAGAGACATGCCCTGTTACGACCTCGAAAAGACGAGGTGCAAATTTGACCTCTACACCACACGCTATCAAACGATTGGCTATGCTGAAAATCATATCATTGTCCATATTGTCAACAGCGATTATAACTTCATTAACAATATGACTTTTTACGACCTGCTCTAAGTCGTTCAACCTTCCTAACAACAATTTTTCATCTACTACAATTCTATCTCGCACAGCGATGTAGCCTATAACCTTTTGCCCATTACGGAAAGAATCTTTGTTGATAATTTCGGTAACTTTGTGTGCTGTATCACCTGTCCCCACAATTAATACATTATTGGGTATAAGTCCCTTACGCAACTGAGATAAAACAATCAAAGTTTGCGTTATACGGAACAAATAAGTCACAGAGAAAAACATTGCCCACAGAATGAGGAACGAGCGGTAATAGAAAGTATAGCTCACCACAATGTCATCGACCAACATTCCGAAATAGATAATCGTAGAGATAAAAAAAGTGCCTACGAATGTAGAGAACAGTTCTACAAGGCGCGAATGTCGTACCTTTGTATTATAAAATCCTGTAAGATAATGAATAAACAGAGCCACAAAGGGAAATGAAATTGCAGAGGGCAATAAGGAGTAATCTGGCACAAAAAAGTATTCTATTTTATCGCCAAACAAAACCATATCGTTGGTTATTCGACGATAGAAATAGAATAGCAACCACACTAAAAGTGCAGCCACTATGTCGAACAGGATATAAAATATTGTGCGTTTACGATTCATCGTATAACTTTTACTTGACCTTTTGAGCCTAATTTGATAATACTTGATGGTTGAGGCAATACCTCTTCTTCGCGACGATAATCGACAATAAAATCTACGGCATTGAGAATTTCGTCGGATATTTCGAAGAAATTGCGAGGCGTAGGTTCTCCGCTTACATTAGCAGAGGTAGAAACCACAGGCACACGCATCATGCGACAGAGCTGTTGCGAGAATTGCTCTTTTGTGATACGAATGGCGATAGAGCCATCTTCGGCAACAAGATTATCAGGAAGATTGCGAGCATTATCATAGATGATAGTCAGAGGTTTATCCGCCACTTCGATTAAATCCCAAGCAATATCGGGCACATCACGAACGTAGCCTTCAACCTTTGCTTCGCTATCTACAAGCACAATCATAGACTTAGATTCTACTCGACGCTTAATTTCATATATTCGAGCAATGGCTTCAGCATTAGTTGCATCACACCCTATACCCCACACAGTATCAGTAGGATAAAGTATCACACCGCCTTTGCGCATTACTTCTACAGCTTTTTTTAATTCGTTTTGCATAACTTTGCAAAGTTACTAATTTTTTTTCAATTCTCAATTGCAAAATTACAGAATAACACAATAACATAAAATATTATCAAAAAAATTATGTTATTTGAAATAATTATATTACTTTTGTATGTTAGACTTTGTATGTACGGTTGAATGGGCTGATATTTTAGAATAAAGGTGATTCATAGAGGATTAGAAGTCTACTTTGCTCTTGCAAAAAATAATAAAAAAATATATACGATGCTAAATCAATGGATTTTTCAAACTTTAACACCGGAAGAAGAATGTAATCAGAAGAAATTAGCAGAAGAATTAGGACTATCGCCTGCATTGGCAAAACTATTGGTTAAGAGAGGGATAAATACGTTTGAAGAAGCGAAAGCTTTCTTTCGTCCTGCTCTATCAGAATTACACGACCCATTCTTGATAAAAGATATGGATTTGGCAGTAAAACGTCTTAACCGTGCTTTACAAAAGAAAGAGAACATTCTCATTTATGGTGATTATGATGTAGATGGCACAACTGCTGTTGCGCTGGTTTACAAGTTCTTACAACCTTACACCCAATCGACTCAATTGGACTACTACATTCCCGACCGTTACAAAGAGGGATATGGTATTTCGAAGACGGGCATTGACTACGCCAAAGAGAATGATGTGAAACTCATCATTTCATTAGACTGCGGTATCAAAGCTATCGAACAAGTGGATTATGCCTCTTCATTGGGCATCGACTTTATTATCTGCGACCACCACACGACCGACGAAATATTACCTCGTGCTGTTGCGGTGCTTGACTCAAAACGCGCAGATGACACCTATCCTTACGAGCACTTGTCGGGTTGCGGTGTAGGCTTCAAATTTATGCAAGCCTTTGCTATCGACAATGGCATAGATTTTTCGAGATTGGAAGCTCTACTCGACTTCGTTGCAGTGAGTATTGCATCTGATATTGTACCTATTACGGGCGAAAATCGTATTCTTGCACATTTCGGTATCAAACGCCTAAACGAACATCCTTCGCGAGGATTGAAGGCTATTATTGAAACTTGCGGATTCAAAAATTCTCGAGGCAACAAAAATGGTCACGATACTGACATAAGTATCAACGACATAGTGTTCAAAATTGGACCACGCATCAATGCTTCTGGCCGCATGAAATCGGGTCGTGAGGTAGTGGAACTATTGATTTCGAACGACTTAAATCACGCACGCCAACTTAGTGCTAATATTAATAGCTACAACGAAGAACGTAAGGATGTAGATAAAGCAACTACAACTGAGGCGGAACAATCGGTAACTGATGATATACAGAAAGATAAACGCTCGATTGTGGTTTATAACCCTAATTGGCACAAGGGAATTGTGGGAATTGTGGCTTCGCGATTGACTGAAAAATACTACAAACCTACGATTGTGCTTACTAAAGCTAATGACATTGTGAGTGGTTCGGCACGTTCGGTGCAAGGATTCGACTTGTATAGCGCAATTGACTCATGTCGCGATTTATTAGAGAATTTTGGTGGACATACATACGCTGCTGGACTTTCGATGAAAGAAGAGAACCTTGAAGAATTTATTAGACGCTTCGAGACATACGTAGCAGAAAATATTCAAGAACACCAACTTACGCCTCAAATCGAAATTGATGCTAAATTGCAATTCTCAGATATTACGCCTAAATTCATTCGCATTTTGCGTCAATTTGAGCCATTCGGTCCTGGCAATCCAAAGCCAATTTTCTATACACACCGAGTGTTTGACTACAATGGTGCAAGTAAGATTGTCGGTCGCGACAATGAACACTTGAAGCTTGAATTGACCGATGAATCATCGGAAAATGTAATGAATGGTATTGCTTTCCGCATGGCTGAATATAGTCAAGATTTGAAGGCATTCAATCCGTTAGACATAGTTTATACGCTCGAAGATAACACATTTAACAATACAACAACGACACAGTTGATGATTAAAGACATAAAAAAAGTTAGCAATTAATTGCTAACTTTTTTTATATCATTAAATCGTGAAACTAAATAATCATTCCAAAATACCCACATAAGAAATATTAAACCATAAAAACCATATTTCGTTACTCCCCCATGCCAAAATTCGAATGATTCTGGATAGTCGCGGACTATATAAGTTAGGAATAATAGTCGTGATACGTTTATCAAATAGACACAGACTAAGCCAAGAGGGGTAAACCATAATTTATGTTTCATTGGACCTCGTGCAAAAAGCATAATCATTGCAAAAATAAATGATTGCTTAATACCATTGCACCCCCACACAATACGCACCCCTTCCCCATTTGAGTGATATATCGTAGTTTCATACAAATAATTGGTTATTCCTAACCAATTAAATATAGCGTGAACTACCTCAGCTAAATGCCTACACAAACCAGCGAATAGAGTAGATAAATCAAAACATAGAAAACTTGCCTCCAATCCATTTTCATCACCATGCACAGTGAGTTTCCAAAAAAAATTGGATGCAAACATTACAACCAAGAAAAGCACTATTCCTTGATATACCCCCAACTTATTCCAATACTCTTTGAATTTGAAATTTACCATATATTCCTTGTTCCCTATTCCTTATTACTTAAATAGTAACTCGTGCGTACGGGGCTAAATCTACAGCACAAAAATCATTATCTAAATATTTATAATAACCAGTAATTGCAACCATAGCTGCATTATCAGTCGTAAATGAGAATTTTGGGATATACACCTCTACTCGGTGACGACGACCATAATCAATAAATGCCTCACGCAAACCTGAATTGGCTGACACGCCACCAGCTACGGCAAGATGCTTAACACCAGTCTCTTTCATCGCTTTATGTACTTTATCCATAAGAATATCGATAACAGTTTTTTGCAACGAAGCACATAGGTCATAAAGATGATTTTGAACAAAATTAGGGTCTTCTTTTTGCGCATCACGCAAAGTGTAGAGGAACGATGTTTTTAGGCCACTGAAACTATAATCAAAACCTTTGATATGCGGTTTTGAGAATGTAAATGCTTTAGCATCACCAAGTTTAGCATATTTATCGACATACGGCCCACCAGGATAAGGTAATCCCATTACTTTTGCACATTTGTCAAACGCTTCGCCCGCTGCATCATCAATTGTTTGGCCTAAAACTTGCATCTCTTTATAGGATTTTACAAGTATTATTTGCGAATTACCACCTGACACCAAAAGACATAAAAATGGAAATTCAGGCAAATGTGGTTCCACATCTGGCTCTTGCACAAAATGAGCTAAAACGTGAGCTTGCAAGTGATTGACATCTATCATAGGTATATTTAGTCCTAAAGCAAAACCTTTGGCAAACGAAGTACCAACAAGCAACGAGCCCATAAGTCCTGGTCCACGCGTAAATGCCACTGCACTAATATCTTCACGAGCAACACCTGCTTTTTTCAATGCAGCATCTACGACAGGAATGATGTTTTGCTGATGAGCACGTGAAGCCAATTCAGGCACTACACCTCCATACATTTCATGTACAGCTTGACCTGCTGTAACATTCGACAACAACACACCATCACGCAAAACGGCTGCCGATGTATCATCACACGATGACTCTATTCCTAAAATAACTACGCTCATAATTTTATAAAAATTTATAAATCATATAAAATTTTCCTTTTTTTACGAAAATTATGAATTATGAATTATGAATTATGAATTAAATTAATTATCTTTGCAAATTAAAGTACAAAGTTATAAAAAAATCTACAAAAATAGCGCTAATCGTAATCATAACTTTAGCAAGTTTATTGATTACCTCTTTTATTTTGTTGAATAACAACAAAATACAGAATTTTATTGTACACCAAATAACCGAATACTTCGAAGAAACTACAGGAGCAAAATTTGAAATAGAACACGTATCGCTAAAGTTTTTCAACAAACTTAGCCTTCAATCGATATATATTGAGGATTTATCAAACGAAAAAATACTCTCAATTGATAATCTTGATGCAAAAATCAACCTTTTATCACTTGCAAAAGGAGACATCCATATAGAAACCATTACAGCCAACAACCTTTCAGCTAACCTATACTCCGACACTACAGGAACTCTCAACATTCAATTTCTAATTGATGCTTTCACTCCAAAAAAGAAAGCAGAAACCCCAAATTTAGTCTTCCCACTTATCACACTCAATAATGCTTCATTTGCATACGTCAATCAATCAGCACCAGATAAGCAACTGAAAAGTTGGCAATTTAACACCAACGATATTTATGTTGATAGTCTATATACTCAGATACAATTTTCCCTACTAGAACAGACTAATCTCGATGCTCATATCAACTATTTGAGATTGAAAGAAAAATCAGGATTTAAACTATCTAATCTCAGTACGTATGTCGAAATTACTGATTCATCATTTGTTATTCCATACACTACCCTTGATTTGCCAAATACTAATTTGGCAACTGACTCAACTATAATCAAAATTACACGTAACAGCGAAGAAAAAATAGATTGGGCAAAAACCCATTTCAAATTTAATATTTCAAAAGCAAATATCAATCTTTCGGATTTAAAACATTTTGTTCCTGAATTAGAAAAACTTAAACGTTCAGCTTCTATTTCTGCAAAAATAGATGGCACAGTCGACAATATCAAAGCTACTAATCTACGAGCTACATACGGCAACACGTTGTCTATCAGTGCCGATATTGACGCAATGGGGTTGCCCGACATAAAAAACACCTACTTCAAAGGCTCTATTAACCACATTCGCTTCGACAAAGCTTCTGTCCAAGATGTTATTGCTAATGTATCAAAACATCCTTTTATTTTACCTAAAGAGATAAGTAACCTTGGTACATGCCAATACTCTGGTGATATATCTGGCTACACATCAAATCTCGTCCTTTACGGAAGTTTAAATACTGCCATTGGTAATATAAAAACCGATGTTAACTTAAAAATTAGGAATAACTTCAATCTATTCTTAATTAATGGTCGTATTGGTTCGAAACAATTAAAACTCGGTAAATTGTTACCAAACTCAGGACTAAATAACATCTCTTTTGACTCCAACTCTGATATATCAATCGGAACAAATCAACCTTTAAGAGCTAATACTAATATCAATATTCATAACTTTGGATTTCGAAATTATAACTACAAAGATATTGATATAAATGGTTATTTCGATCCAACAATCTTTTCGGGCAAATTCTTCATCGATGACCCTAACTGTCATTTCGAATTTGATGGAAAAATATCAAATATCAATAATTTCAAACACTTCGATTTTTCTGCCAATCTTCAAAATCTAAATCTCAACAAACTCAATATAATCGAAACTCATCCCGACCTTACAATATCCGTATCAACCGAATCTGATTTCTCTGGCGACCGCTGGGCAACAATGGCTGGCTATGTCAATATCGACTCTCTATCTCTTATCAATGGAGACAAAGAGTTTTTCCTTAATCGATTGGCTTTAACTGCAGAAAATGATTCTATTACATCTGCCTCTATCGAATCTGATATTATCAATGGTGGTATTACAGGCAATTACAACATCGCAGCTTTAGCAAATCATGCTATTACCATTGCCTCTAAATCTATGCCTATTCTATCGCAATTTGTCAAACCTACTAATAAAACAAACGATATAACTTGTATTCTTGCAATAGAAAGTCTTAAACCATTGATGAAAACCATCGAATTTCCTTGGTACACAACTAAACAATCATCTATTTACGCCCATCTCAACACTACATTTAACCAACTCGATGCCGAGATATACATACCTAACCTCTCAAACGGCAAACTCAATATAGATAGTATTGATTTCAAAATCAACAATAGTACTGATAGTATTATCAATATTATTTTTTCAGCTGCTACCGACTTAAAAAGAAGCCACCTCAATGCTAACCTCTCACTTGAAGCTTTCGACAACGAAATCACAACTATCTTAACTTGGGACAATAATAATCCTAATAAATTGTTCGCTGGCGAGTTTGCTGCAAAAACAGAACTCTCACTTCTAACTCCTAATTCTACACTTCTAACTAACACAACCATCTTTCCAACAGAACTACGACTACAAAATAAATCGTGGGTAATTGACCAAAGCACTATTTGGTCTGATCTTCAAAAAATAGTTATTAACGAATTCAAAATACATAGCAATGACGAACAGCTTATTGCTATCAATGGCATTGCTTCAAAAAACGAAAATGAATTCATTAATATTCAACTAAAAGACATATCACTTGATTATATTGATGAATTATTACCCGAAGAAACTGAAATATCTTTCGGTGGTATCGTTAATGGTACTGCATCTATAGCCAATACTCTCGTACTACCTGAAATCAACGCCGATGTGATATCACAAAACTTCCACTTCGACGAGTCATATTTCGGCACAGCAATAGCTACTTGCAATTTTGACCACGAAACTACAAGTCTTCGTTTCGATGGCACTGTTATCAGCGACAACAACGATACAACTGCTATTCTTGGTGGCAACTATTTCATACCAAACGACTCACTTGATATAATCGGTACGGCACATGGTATTGACGTAGCTTTTATAGACTATTATCTTGCTGAAATTTTTGGTCGTGTCAAAGGTAATGCGTGGGGTGATATACATATTCACGGCTATACAAAGAAAAAAGAAGTAGCCGTTGATGTAGCTGCATACGCTGAAAATGCTTCTGTATATGTCGATTTTCTAAAAACAGCTTTCTATTTTTCTGATTCTATTTTTGTTGATAAAAATACTATTCAATTCGGTCATATTGACCTATATGATGCAGAAGGTCATTCTGGATATATCGAAGGTCAAATCAATCACAAATATTTCAAAAACACAGAACTCGACCTCAATATAAATGTTGATAACATTTTAGTAATGAACACACAACGCGATGATAGCGAAAGTTTCTTTGGCAAAGTATATGGTACAGGTACTGCACGAATATATGGCAATGAAGAGACAATCTACATCACTTGCATGGCCCGTAGCAATAAAGGTACTAACGTTGTAATTCCTATCGACAACTACTACGCCAGCGAAAATTCATTCATAATATTCCAAAATATCAACGATATTGCAAATAGCGAAAACAAAGAACAAGACGAAGAAAAAGGAGAAACTAATGTCGTCCTCGACCTCATGCTCGAAATTACCCCAGAAGCTCACCTCGATATGATTATAGACTCAAAATCAGGTGATATGATCACAGGTAGTGGTTCTGGCAATTTGCGTGTTACCTACGACATCAATGCCGACGATATGAATATCTATGGCAATGTACAAATCGAAGAAGGTAAATATTTGTTTACTTTCCAAAATGTTCTACGCAAAGAATTTTATGTCAAAGAAGGCAGTTCGCTCTCTTGGACTGGCGACCCTCTTGGTGCTACGCTCAATCTCGACGCCTATTACCAACTCACTGCCGACCTTGCCGAAGTACTCGACGAAGCGGTACTCTCTAATACTTCTCGCACCAGTGTACCTGTACAATGTTTACTAAACCTCACTGGTGTCCTCACTCAACCTAATATTAAATTCGACCTTAATCTACCTAATTCTGAAGAAGAACTCAATCGTGCACTAAAAAATACTGTCAACACTGACGAACTCATGAATCGCCAAATCATCGCACTACTCATTCTTGGCAAATTCATTCCACCTGAAAATCTACAAAATAGCAACGTATTCACTCAAAACGAATTATATTCAGTCGTATCATCAACTCTATCAGCCCAACTCAACAACTGGGCATCTCAGATGTTCGACAATTGGGGCTTCGGTGTCAACTTCCGTACAACAGGCGAAGGCGACTCTCGCACCAATGAATATGAATTCAACTTCATCTATACTCCAACAAGTCGCATAAGTATCAATGGTAATGTAGGTTATCGCGATGATGCTCTATCAGCAACACCGTTTATTGGCGACTTCGACTTTGAATACAAACTCAACCAATCTGGTAAACTCCGAGCTAAAGCATATACTCATACCAACGACTACCGCGAATTCAAAAAAGGACTTACAACACAAGGTATAGGTCTTATCTACTCCGAAAACTTCAATAATCTTAAAGAACTTTGGAAAAATTGGCAAGACAATATTAAAGAAAATAAAGAAGAACGTAAATTGCGTAAAGAAGAACGCAAGCAACGTCGCGAGGAACGTAAACAACAAAAAACAGAACGAAAAACTCAAGAAAGCAAAAAATAAGATGGCATATTTCAAAAAGGTTCAATCGATAGGCGATTTACTCTCAGGTGATTTACGTAAAATCGTAGGTCCCGAATCAAGCAAAGCTCTCGATGCTGTACATGTTGTCAATACATGGCGTGAGATGTTAGGTCCTACAATGATACGTTATAGCGAAGGAGAAACATTCCAAGAAGGAGCATTAAAAGTACGCATCAAATCCGCAGTTCTCCGCAACGACCTATTCATGCAACGCACCGAACTAATACAAAAACTAAACACACAACTCGGCCGCCAAATAGTTTTTGCTATAACGTTCTACTAAAAATTCATTTTATATCTTGTGTCTAATATCTAAAAAACTAATAAGGCGAAACCGAGTACAAAAAGTCTCGCTACTCGCTACTAAAAATCTAATAATCTAAAATATGAAACAATTCGCAAAAGGTAGCATCGAATTCCTTACCGTAGCCGTAGAATTCTGCAAATTCATCGAACATATCTCTGCCGACAAAACAGATTTTCTAAACAAACTCTCAAAACTATTACCTCTTATATACCTCAAAGCCGCAATGGTTGAGCCTAAATCGGCTATCTACGACGAGGCACCTGAAAAGTTTGTTGACGAAAACGACTACGAAGCTGTACGTGGCGATGTACAAAATCTACTTGGCGACAAAGACCAATATCTTACAGCCATACATCCCGACATCGCTCTAAGCGACAGTGTGATAGCTGCATCTATCTCGGAAGACATAGCCGATGTATATCAATCGCTCAAAGATTTCACCGAAGTGGCAAAAACAGGTAACGAAGACCTTATGAACGATGCCCTCATAATCTGTATCGAGGACTTCCGTGCTTTTTGGGGCACTCGCCTTCTCAGTGCCGAACTCGCTATACATCAAGTATTAGTAAACGGTTTCGATGAGGAAGAAGAACCCGAAATCAACGTAAACCCACTCTTACTATAAAATATCAAATCCGCATATCCTATCTGTCATTAATGTCGAGATTTTGCGAAGCAAAAGCAAGACCTTTATGTCAAAGAAATAATATGTTCTTCTGTCTTTCTGTCTAAAAACAAAATGCTATACCAAAGTAAAATAGAAAAATCACTAATATCTA
>JAEIGA010010326.1_pt1 | contig 14151 bp, 11 predicted proteins | sample 9270691 | NCBI WGS metagenome assembly JAEIGA01 (sample SAMN17057246, study PRJNA624740) | gut metagenome | biome: biome; isolation source: fecal sample | host: Bos grunniens | place: China: Xizang | collected 2019 | reverse complement strand
GTAAGTTACGGTGATTGTATCACCTGCACCAAACTGTGGAACATCGTTCTCGCCCTTTGTCCACATCTGCTCGTTAACGAGTCTGATCAACTGATCCTTGTTCATTGTTGCAACAAAAATTAAATGTTTGTCGTTCAACATTATCGCTGCAGCTGCTCTACCATAACACCACCTTCGATGCTAATCCCTATAAATAAAATTGAGCCTCTGCCCTATATAAGAGGTTGATACGGGCTGCAAAGATAGATAAAAATATTTATTCTGCAAACTTATTTTCGAAATATCAACGCCTTAGGTGTCACATACTCCTTGTATAGCTCCACGAAGATTGCAGCATTAGAGGTCTGCTCGCGGGTAAACATGATAGGTTCCGAAACATACATCTCGTCCACAAAACCATTCTCATCCTCGGCCAAGGCACACAAGACATACTCATTACCGTAGCTACACAATGCCCAGTCAGGCGATGAGGTGTAGGCATACTCCAGCATACTCTCTCGGATATCCTCATGCGTATAACTATCATACTGACTCTTGGTGTACAACTCAAAGTGAAGCGATGGTGCAACACTCTCCGTAGTTAGCTCCATAGATAGAAAATAGTCAGCATAGCTCACCATAGATTTGTAGTATGGTTCAAGAGCTGCAACTTCCTCAATGTCATACGCCGAGAACTCTGCACTAATAACTCTATTTGTACCTACTCCATCCTTGGCTGTAGCAAAACGGTAGATAAAAAGCTCAGTGGTTGGCTCACCTGCATAAAAACCACACACTGCAATGATAAACTCCGTATCGGGAGGGAGTTGGTCGATATGCTCTTTATAGACGCCACTAAGCTCCAATGGCTCATAGGACGACATAACATAGTCGAGCTGCTCCTGCTTATCACCCGCAGGCATACTCTTTGCATACATCATCACAGCAGTGTAACTCTCATCCTTAGATGGTGTGATGGTCACATCTACCGAACGAGGCATGATGTTATCCAACCTCACATCGAAGATCATATCAGACATATCCACACCACCTGTTGACAGGTACTTCACTGTAGGCTTAGATACCATCATCGGCACATTACCCTCAATGCTATCTATAGCGTAGATAATAGCCATATAACGATGATTAGCATTCAGCGTCTTGCTAAACTGCGCATCGCCACGATAGCCAAGTTCTGCCATTATCTGCTGGGCACTCTTACCATCGAAATAGTATAAGTAATCGGCAATATAGAAGAACGACTCAGCCACAGCACTCTCAAAACTATCATCCAGAGGCAAGCCCTGCTCGATATACCCAGCTTCGCTATCCTCAACAAGTTGCACCATATAGTAACCATCCCACACCTCAGGCTTCACCGAGAAGCTAACCTCTGGTCCATTAACCTCTATGTTGACATCGAAGTTTTGAACTACACGCTCTGGCAAACGCTTAGGCACAACATGATGATACACAGGTGTTATACGCTCATAGTCGTCACCCGACACATGAATACCGTAGGTATAAACAACATACTCCTTGGCTGGAGATAGATCCTGCCAACGCTTCGTCTGCACGCCTCGCATAGCAAAACCGCTCTGTGTAAGAAAATTCTCAATCGTACCCTCTACAACATAACCCAAGAAATAGTTCTTGTCAGCATATATGAGCGTATCCTCATCCGTAATTCCCGAATCAGTGAAGTAATCCATCTCTGCCAACATCACGATATATGGAATGGTATCATCCTCAGGCGTAACCTTAACGCTACACTCCGAGTAGTCGAGATCTACAAGTTCAAGAGTAAGTTTATCACCGCTAAGACCTCGCTGGCGCACCACGACTTGAGGCATCGTATCAACATCTATATATCGAAGCTCTACCACAGCCTCCCTACTCTCAGCGTCGTAGTTTGGCAATACACGAAAGCTAATCTCTCCTCTTTTCGAGTTATCCACATCTGTAATCCAATCGACATCGGTCACGAGTGTTGGCATTATACTACCAACATAACTCTTTAGTTGATAGTCTATTGTCAAGTATCCACCCATATCCGAACACTCTACAAGCGAGGTTGTCACACTAAAGTCCACATTCGCCACTGAACTCTCATCCTTGCACGATATAGTGACAAAAGAGATAAACAATAAAAGTAGTAGTTTACGCATAACTATATTTATACTATTAGGAGCGCCTTACAAATGGTGGTATGATGGTACAGAGCGTATCACAGGAATCTCACCCTCCTTAGACTCCACAGCAAAGACATAGACCATATATCGTTTACCCGCCTCAAGCGTTAAGTTTATATTCTGCTCGCCCTTATAACATGAGCTTCGCATAAACTGCTCTGCCGTAGCACCATTCAACATCGCCTTTCGAGCATTGTCATAGAACTTAGAGGCAAGATTACGGGTCAACGAATCATAAATCGCACCTCCTTGTTCGATGTAGTACACTGAGTCGTTAGGCACAATAAACACATTGTAGTAACCGCTCCAATTCTCTGGCACAATATTGATGAATGCCATATTACCATCCATATACGAAGATATATTAAACGAGACATTATACATATTGGGCATAGGTAACTCAACAAGTATCTGATGCATAGGTGTTGTCATAGTGTATTCGTTACCATTAAAGGTCACGCCATAACTATAGGCAATATACTGCGAGCCATGCTTCATACCAGCAAACGAACGCTCCGCATCACCCGTATAGATTAGTTGAGGACTCACTCGACCCATAAGTTCCTCAAGGGTCATACGATTACGCTCGGCAATGCCTCTATAGTTTTCCATTTCAGCCGCAACAAAGAGTGAGAGATCTGTTGTTCCTGTCTGCTTGAAATACTCTATATCAATGATATTTGCCATATAAGACATATTCTTATCCACTGGGAGATACTTCACAGTGCAACTGTTATAGGTAATATCCTTAACCTCCAGCTTAAACTTATTGAGTATCTGCCTATCTTGCAAGATGTTAATTCTTACAGGAGTTTTCATACCCACATACTTCACGCTTATAGAAGCAAAACGCTCACTATCTACATCACTGGGGGCTATGTTAAGAACAATGGCTGTTGAGTTAACCTCCTTGAGTGACACCCAATCGACACCCGATACCACCTCAGGTTTTGCGCCCTTCACCGCATTCTTCACAACATAGAACACCGATATATCGCCACCTCCGCCATCAATATTTAATTCAGTGGTATCAAGAATAAGCTGTGGTGGGTTGTTTGGGTCAATTTCACCCTCCTGGCATCCAAACATTAGAGTCATGGATGAGAGAAAAAGCATTACAAATTTTCTTAGTTGAAGCATATATCTACTATAGTATTTAATTACTCGACAAAGATAGTGCTTTTTTTTGGGGCATCTGCGACTTTAAGAATTTATTTTACACACAATAGACAAATAGTTGCGTTTCTCTTAGAAAGTGCTTAACTTTGTAGGTTGATATAGTTTTTATCTATGGTAGATTTAAAGTCAATATTAAACATCGGTAACGAAGCACAATTCAGAGATTGCGCCCTAAGGTTGTTTCGCTATCAGGCACAGAGGTGTGAGCCATATCGCAGATATATAGAACTATTAGGCATCAACCCCGCTGAGGTTTGCGATGTTGAGGATATTCCATTTCTTCCTATCGAGCTATTCAAGAGTAGCGATGTGTATTGTGGCGAGGAGGCACCCGAGATTATCTTCACATCGAGTAACACAGGCTCAACGGTAGCCTCGCGTCACCTTATGGCATCACTCGAGACCTACAGAGAGACCTTTACCCGCGCTTTTGAGCAGTTCTACGGAGCGACAGAGATGTGGAGTATATATGGTCTTCTGCCCAACTACTTGGAGCGCGAAGGCTCGTCGCTGGTCTATATGGTCGATACGCTTATCAAGCGTTGCGGTTCAGGAGGGTTCTACCTTAACGACTACGAAAAACTTATCGAAGATATAGAGCGCGACCCTAAGCCAAAGATTTTGCTTGGCGTGAGCTACGCCCTATGGGATGTCGCCGAGAAGCATGCCCCAAAATTGCAAAACACGATCATCATGGAGACTGGTGGCATGAAGGGACGCCGAGAGGAGCTCTCTAAAAGTGAGCTACACAAGATTTTGTGCGAGGGCTTTGGCGTGGAGTCCATACACTCGGAGTATGGCATGGCGGAGCTAACCTCACAGGCCTACTCCAAGGGTGGCGGCATCTTCTACACCCCACGCTGGATGCGCGTCATGGTGCGCGATGTTAACGATCCCTTTGACCATGCGCCACAAAGCATGCGTGGCGGCATAGATATCATCGACCTTGCCAACCTATCTTCCTGCGCCTTTATTCAGACTCAGGATATTGGTCGCGTGCTTCCCAACAACGGTTTCATGATAGAGGGACGCATTGCAGGAAGCGATATTCGCGGCTGCAACCTACTTATACACAATATTCTATAATGAAATATAACAGCGATATACTACGCCAGCTACACTGTGAGTTAAAGGAGACTCTTCGCGAGGTTGTGCGTGTATGCAATGAGGCAAACATTCCCTATTTCATACAGGGTGGTACAGCCATAGGTGTACACTTCTTCGATGACATCGTGCCGTGGGACGATGATATAGACTTAGGCATGACACGCGATAATTATGAGCGTTTTCTTCGTGAGGCTCCAGCACTCCTCGACAAACAATACACTCTGCAAGAGTTTAGCACCGAGCCTGATACTACCTTCTACTTTGCCAAGGTGCGTAAGGTGGGTACACGCTTTGTGGAGAGCGAGTGGGTGGGGCTGCCTATCTCAGAGGGTATATATATCGATATATTCCCCTACGACCGTATCCCTGATGATGAACGCCTTGCACGCAAACAACGCGCTAAAGTCGGCTTTTGGATAAATTGTTTCATGGCTAAGAGTGTATGGCTATGGCGCTGGTTTGGCAAGCCTAACAATGGCGTTGTATTTCCTAAGAGCATGCCTTCGTGCCTTGCTATACGCCTTGTATCAGCGATATATAGCAAGGAACAGATATACAACAAACTCAACGCCGAGCTAACACGCTACAACAGCACCTCCGCCTCGCGCTACAACATCGTGCGTATGCCTAAAGATATGATACCCGTTAGGGATATTGAACATCTTGAGGAGCGTATGTTTGGTGATATTATGGTCATGGCTCCAGCAAACATAGAGAGCTACCTACGCAACCACTATGGCGATATTCAGAAATGGCTACCCGAGGAGAAACGCCTCAACCACGCACCTGAGATACTTGCTTTTAGCGAGAGATTGCAAAGTGCAGAGTCCTCACAAATATCCGTAGTTATACCTCTATATAACAAGGAGACTGATATTGAGCGTGCGCTGCGCTCTGTCGTGGAGCAGAGCCTCTCGGTGGGCGAGATTATCGTTGTTAATGACGGCTCTACGGATGGTTCCAAGGAGGTTGTAGAGAGATTTATCGCTGCACACCCCGATGCGGGCATACGCCTTATAAATCAGGAGAATAGCGGTGTTAGTGCCGCACGAAATAGAGGTATTAAGGAGGCTGTGGGCGACTATATCGCACTTCTTGATGGTGATGATTGGTGGCTACCGAACTATATTGCCGAGGTATGCCGCATGATGGAGTACTACCCCGATGCCGATGCCTACTCCACAGCCTTTGATATTGTTACAAACAATACACATACCCGCGCTGCAGTGCCTACAACTGAGGGATATATCTCTCCTGCTGAGGAGGCACTTAAGAGCCGCTACCCCATCATTCCATCCACGGCAACACTGAGCCGAGAGATGGTGCTAAAGTGTGGTGGCTTCCCTGAGGGTATGCGCATAGGTGAGGATCAGTGGCTATGGGTGAGAATGATACAACAAGGGGCAAAGTTTGCCTTCTCACCGATGTCTCTTGTGCGCTACTCACTTTCGGCATCCAACCGCTCAGCAGCGATATATCGTAGCGAGCAGAGCACGCATAGCATAGCCGAACTATATGACCCAAAGCAGGATAACACCCTCAACGAGTATGTCGCCCGCATAGGTCTTGGTAAGGCAATAACGCAGTCGGTACGCGGCGGCACGGAGGATGCAAAAAAAGCGATTAGAGCCTTTGGCTACACCAAACTCTCTAAACGCCAACTCCTTAGACTTAAACTCCTCAACGCTCTGCCAGCATCACTACGCCCTGCGGTAGATGGTCTCTACACCACTCTTGCATGGATGATAAAGCGGAAAGGACTATAAAAGTAAAAACTGAAAACTGAAAACTGAAAAGTATGGTATGCTTCGCATGAGATTTATAAACATGCGTTGCAGATACCATACTTTTTACTTATAAATATAGCGTCGCAGACACCACACCTTTCACTTTTCACCTTTCACTTTTCAGTTTACATCATATCTCCACGAGTCTATTCTTTATGGCATAGACCACAAGGTTTGCAGTGTTTTTACACCCTGTCTTTTCGAGGATATTGGCGCGGTGCTTATCCACCGTACGCTTTGAGATAAAGAGTTTATCAGCAATCTCCTGATTCGAGAGACCCGCGCACACCTCAACCAATATCTCAATCTCGCGCTCCGAGAGTGAATCCTCATCGTCTGGCGGCATACTCTCCTTGCGGCTGAGGTTGCGCGTAAGTGAGCCATATAACACAGAACTGAAGTAGTTATCACCCGCCATAACAGCATCCACGGCTGCATAGACCTCCTCGATATCAGAGTCCTTGAGCAGGAATCCAGATGCACCACACTGCACCATTAGCGAGTAGTAGTTATCATCGCCAAACATCGAGAGTGTGATAACTCGCATATCGGGCTTAATCTTCAAGGCGCGCTGTGTGGTCTCCGCGCCATCCATCTCAGGCATAGCTATATCCATAAACACCACATCGACATCGAGCTCGGGAAGGTGCTTTAGGAACTCCACTCCACTGCCAAAATCGGCAACAACCCTGAAATCCTCACGCCCTGCAAGCAAGCCTCTAAGACCTGTGCGGAAGAGTGTATGGTCATCTACAAGTGCTATTTTTATCTCTTTCTCTGCCATTTTTCCTTTCTTCGTTTAGTATTATCTTCCATCTCCTTAATCTCGCGAATGTCGCGCGGTGAGAGGTGAAGGTTCTCACCATTTATCGAGACCGTAATCCTCGCACTCATACCTCTGCCCACGCTACTACTTAGCTCGAACTTACCATTGAGTGACGATATGCGGGAACGGATATTTGAAAGTCCCATGCCATTATTCTCCACATCGCTATAGTTGAAGCCTATACCATTATCATTATACTCCATAATAAGCAGCCCACGCTCCTCTCTGAGTGTCACCAAGATATGTGTTGCCGAGGCATGCTTAAGCGAGTTATTGATAAGTTCACACGCCACACGGTATAGTATAACCTCGATGTTAGAATCATAGCGTTCATCCTTTAACAAGGTAATAAACTCGACATTGGTATCGCGCAGCGTACCGAGACGATCTACAAAGTGTCTAATACCCCGCGCCAAGCCAAAGTCATTAAGAATATGGGGTGACAGGTTATTCGATATCTCACGCAGCGAGCGTATCGCCTCATCAATAACCGCCGAGGTATTCATCAATATAGCGCGCTCGCTATCCTTAAGGTTTGCACGATTAAGTGCCGATAGCGACATCTTTGCCGAGGATAGCAGTGGCCCAAGGCCATCGTGTAGCTCGCGCGAAAAGGTTGCACGGCTACGCTCCTCAGTGCGAAGCAACGCCGTCATAAATCTATTTTCGAGCATCTGACGAAGGTGCGCCATACGCTCCACATGGAAGACCAAGAGCCTTGCACAAACCACACATATCGAGAAACTTAGAGACACCACAATACCTACCCATGCACGCGTTAAGTCCGAAGGCTCTGCACCCTGGAAGATGTTGTACTGCATGACTCGCTCTACACAAAGTAGCGCGAGAGCTATGATACAGCAGACCCACAACGCCTTGAACTTAGTCTTATTGACCAAGCGCAGGGCGATGGCTATAGCCACAACCTGCATCACAATAGAGACGATTATAAGTATCTCAACACCTGTCATTCCGTTACTTTATTACACCCCGCAAGTGCGTTAACTGGCGATAATCCGTCATATCTGTCTGCACAGGCACCACGGCAACATATCTATTTACCAATGCCCACTCATCACTATCCGTAGCCTCAGGCTCAGCATTCTTGAAAGCTCCCGTAAGCCAAAAGTATTTGCGTCCATGTGGATCTTCTCGTTCATAGAACTCCTCACGCCAGAAGCCGCGTGTCTGACGACATAGACGCACCCCCTTAATCTCTTCAACACCACAGCGTGGCACATTGACATTAAGGCACAAGGGGCGGGGCAGAGAATCTGCTGCTGCAAGCACCGAAGAGATAATCTCCCTGCCATACTTCACAGCACCCTCAAAGTCGGCATCTGCATCGTGGTCATCAACAGACAACCCAATGGACGGCACACCATAGAAGCTACCCTCAATGGCGGCGCCCATAGTTCCCGAATACATGACATTTACCGCTGCGTTGGAGCCATGGTTGATACCCGAAAGCACCAAATCAACCTTACGCCCCGCAAGGACATGGTCGAAAGCCACCTTTGCACAATCCACGGGCGTTCCCGAGAAGGCATAAACTTTGACCCCCTCAGACTCCTCAACGGTGCGTAGAAAGAGTGGCGCATTGATGGTTATAGCCTGGCTCATACCACTCTGCACACGGTCAGGAGCAATGGCTATGACATCACCAAACTCTGAAGCGAGTTCCACAATATTGCGAAAACCCTTCGATAGGTAGCTATCATCGTTCGTAACAAATATCAATCTTCTGTTCTCCATAATCTCAGTTTAACTTTTGGGCGTTTTGTTTATGCATAGATATCGCTCTCCGAGGTCGAGGCATCGAGGCGTATGGCTATCATGATAAGTAATGTAAAGGCCACCAACGACGAACCTCCGTAACTCATTAACGGCAGCGGGATACCCATCACAGGCATCAGTCCGATGGTCATACCCATATTTACCATAACATGTAAGAGTATAATCGCCGCCACGGAGTAGCAGTATATTCGCCCAAAGGGTTCTTTTATTCGCTCTCCCATACGCATAAGCCTCAACATAAGACCTATGTATAGTGCGACAACCACAAAGCATCCCACAAAGCCCCACTCCTCGCCCACGATGCAGAAGATAAAGTCGGTATGCTTCTCAGGGACATAGTCATACTGAATCTGCGTGCCCTCCATAAATCCTTTGCCCCACATACCGCCAGAGCCAATGGCAATCTTCGACTGGTTGACATTATATCCCGTATTCTTAGGGTCATCGACCAATCCCACGAAGGTTAGTATTCGATTCTTCTGATGCGGTTCAAGCTTAGAGAATAGAAAATCAGTGGTTGGCACAAAGACCATGGCATAGACAAACATCAATATAGGCCATAGAAGCATCATCGTACGGGTCCTTAGTGCCACTACAGTAAGTCCTATAGCTGCCACACCACACGCTATCATCAACGCCGCATAGCCGCTTAGGGGTGTAAACACCGCAAGAAGCAGAGCCGCAAGAAGCACCGCGGCAAGAAAGCGTACATGACCAGCAATCTCCCTTACACGCACAGCACTAAACGCCACAAATAGTACGAGCAACACAATGAATATCACCACCTTCGAAAACATCATCGCAGCTATAAAGAGGACGACAGTGAAGAGTATCGGGAAATAGACATACTTCGTAAGTCCCTCGCGATATAGCACAAAGAGGAATGCTCCCAAAACCAAGCCCGATCCTGTATCGTTCTGCAAAACAATAATACCAAAGGGAACCAATATTATCAACGCCACCTTGACAAGATCTACAAAGCGGTTGATATTAAACGAGTAGTCGCTCATCACGCGCGCCATCATCAACGCTGTAGCAATCTTCACAAACTCCACAGGCTGCAAACGCACACTGCCAAGTTCAAACCACGCCTTAGCACCATTAACCTCGCGACCGAAGAACAACACCGCCAGAAGCAGCAAAATACCTAAGCCATAGGCCGGGTAAGCAAAGGCATGAAAGAATCGCCTATCCAGAAGCAACACTACAGTGGCCATAGTCCATGATATAGCCACCCACACAAGTTGCTTGATGTAGTTATGCTTAGGCGAGAATATATTTGTGGTATCGGGATCAAAGGATGCCGAGGTGATGCATAGTACTCCTATAAGCACGATAGCAATATAGAGACCTAAAGCCACCATATCGACATTGCCGAAAAGCGAACGGCTACTACCACGATTTGACATATGATATTCAGACAACATAGGCACTACTTTTTACTCTGACGCTTCTGGTCATATAACAACTGCTTCCTATCGTAGTTACGCGTATAGTTAGGCTTATAGTTCTTCACATCCTCAACCATCTGTGGGCGCGTAATCGTATCCGTAAGATATAGCTCCTCGATAAGACTCGCTATAGGCAAGGCTATAGAGGCTCCAAAACCACCATGCTCTACATATACGGATATGGCAATCTTAGGGTTATCCTTAGGTGCAAAGGAGAGGAAGGTAGAGTGATCCTCACCATTAGGATTCTGCGCTGTACCTGTCTTACCACACACATCCAAACCCTCGAGGCGTGCCTTACCCGATGTTCCCGCAACATGCACACCGCGCCACATACCCTCAACAATAGGTACAAAGTGAATAGAATCAACCATGGTATAGTGTCGCTCGTAGAAGCGACGATCTATAGAGTCACGACCCTCAATATGCTTGATAATATGGGGAATATAGTAGTAACCACGGTTGGCCACAATAGCAGCGAGGTTTGCCATCTGAAGCGGAGTACATCCCAAGTCTCCCTGACCAATAGCGCAGTTGATGACCGTACCCCAGTTCCAACGCTCATTATACCCCTTATCGTAGTATTCAGGTGTTGGCACATAACCCGAACCCTCGCCATAGAGATCCGTACCGAGCTGACGACCAAAGCCAAAGCTATAGACATAGTCGTTCCATACACGCACACCCTCCTTCACCGAGCCATACTTCTTATTGGTAATCATATCCTTAAAGACATAGCAGAAGTAGGCGTTACATGAGTGCGCCACAGCATCCTTAAGGTCAAGAGGCGAAGAGTGGGCATGACACGCCATCTTACGGCGACCATAGCTAAAGCCCAAGTCACAAGGATACTTCTGCGAAGGGCGGAGAACACCCTCCTGCAAGCCTATGAGTCCCTGCACCAGCTTAAATGTAGAGCCTGGAGGATACTTAGCCTTCACAGCACGGTTAAACTGAGGTTGTCGCTGATTGTGCAACATATCAGCATAGTTATTATTACGCTGACGACCAACCATCAAGTCGGGGTTATAACTTGGTGATGACACCATAGTTAAGATCTCACCAGTAGAGGGCTCTATGGCCACCACAGCACCAATCTTTCCCTCCATGAGCTCCTCGGCAAACTCCTGCAAACGCGCATCAATCGTTGAGGTTAGCTGCGCACCCTTGACAGGGAGCATATCATCATAACCTCCGTTGTAGGAGCCCTTTAGCGCACCATGCGAATCGTAAATACGATAACTCACGCCCTTCTCACCACGGAGATAGGTCTCATATGCCGACTCCACACCACCAACACCTATATAGTCACCCACATCGTAGTAATCCCACTTCTTAACCTGATCTGCCGTTACCTCACTTACATAACCAAGCAGGTTGCCACCAATCTTGCGGGGATACTCGCGCGCTGTGCGGAAACGGGTATGAAAACCCTTGAAGCCACCCTCATCCAATAGAAGCTTGTTCTCCTGCGAGAGGTAACCGGTAACGAGTATCTGAGCGCGAGGGCTGCTCTTAGCCTGCTTAAGCTGGCGCATAAGTCGCTCAGGAGTAATCTCAAGGATAGATGCCAAACGCATAGTATCAAAACCCTCCTTAGGCAACTCACGGTATATAACCATCACATCGTAGCATACACGGCTCTTAACCAGATACTCGCCACGACGATCCAACACCTCACCACGCATGGGATACTCTATCTCTGTACGCACAATGTTGGATGTAGCACGGTCGTTATACTCATCCGAGAGTATCTGCATAGAGAAGAGCTTGATGAGGATGAAGATACCCACACCAATGACAATCAGACGCAGCAGTCTATATCTTACATAGCCTCTATCCATTATCGTACAATTTTTTTAAGGAATAATCCCACTATTGGCCATACCAAGAGTAACGATAGCATAGCGCTGAATATCACCGTTGCCACAAGCTGCAGGGCGTTTACCACGGATAACGACTCAAGCATAAAGAACATCGCATGATGTAGAAGCAACATAGCAGCTATGTATATCATCACCTGGCGTAGTGGCATACGCGAAAGCAGCGATGTCTGATCACCAGCCTCAACACTGCGGCGTGTTGTGAGATACAATATCCAACGACGCATAACCGCCAACGGAAGTAGTGTCGAGGTATAAAGCCCCTGACCTCCCAAAGAGACATCCATGAAAATACCAAGCAGCAACGCCACCAAAACCGTCCATATCGTACGCCACTCAATAGGTAGAAGCAACACCACCAATGGGAATATCATAGGTCTGAGCCATAGAGCCATCGAGACCTCATCAAGAATGAATATCTGCGCAAATAGCAGCGCTACCGCCATCCAGAAATATGCTATATTTTTAAACATATGCAACTAAATTATATGAGGTGTACAACGCATAAGTCGCCGCCACCTCGCCAACTATTTGAGTAACTCCTCAAACTCCTTACTACGCATGTTCTCCACAACAAGCACATCTGCCAAAGCACCCATCTTCGCTGCAATGGCTATCGTTGCACTATATGCCGACTGTGTGTTGTTAAGCTCAAAATCCTCAATATGACCTATCAATATACCCTCTGGCAGACGCTCCGACTGCACCTCAACAGCCATACCTACCTGCGGCTCAGCATAGACATTAAGGTCGTTAGCATCAACATGATACTTCGACTTGGCACTCCAGCTTATGAAGCACACATTTCCATTATCCACAAGCTTACCACCTGTGCGGAAGTCCACATTGAGCAATGACTGCACTACGGAGTAGTGGTCGCTGCACGAGATCACATAACCCACAAGTTCGTTGTTAGGCGTTATCACACCCATATCCTTGGTTATGCCATCCACCACACCGCGATCGAGGATTATGTGATTTTGTTTGCGGTTTGTTGTCATCGACACCACATGTGCCGAGTGGTATTTGAAGTAGCCCTGCAGAGTATCTACCCTGCCAGCCTCCCTCTCCTGCTCTTGCATAGCTACGAGTTCTGCACTTAGCAACGCCACACGCTCTGTGAGCTTACGATTTTCTGACTTGAGCGAGAAGAAGTGCCCTACATCTGATACAGCACCACTTATCGCCGCACCTGTAGCTGTTGTGCGTGCAAGAATCTTCGCCTCGGTATATGGCGAGGATGTGGCATAGGTGTAGAGCGCTATGCCCTCCAATAGGAGGAATATCACAAAGACATATATACGCCTTATAAATTCAAGTAGTCTATGCATACTTTTTGTTGGAGAGAGGCTGCCTAACAAACCTGCCGACAGCCTCCCAATTGTTTAATCTATTTTATGTGCGTCGTCACGCAACTTATCTCGTGCTTTTCGTCACTAAATATTGAGACGGAAGAGACAAACGGGACAAAAGCGAGGACGAGTATCACTCTGGCTGCATCTCAGTCAAGCAAACCTCCGAAGATACCCCCTATCACAACATCAATTATCACCACAACGATTTCTTGTCAGAAGGGCGTCAGATTTGAGGATTTGTCGCAGGCTGAAAAAGCGGAGTTTACTTGAAGTAAATGAGCATTTTTCAGACAAGCAAAGCACCGAAGATGACCCCTTATCACAAGAAATTCAAGAAATTATTTGTCACCACCCATCAAGAACGAGAACGACCCAATATTCTTAAGGGCAATACAAGTACCGCGAGCGATAGCACGAAGTGGATCCTCGGCGATATGCACTGGGAGACCTGATTTCTTTGATAGACGCTGGTCAAGACCCTTGATAAGGGCACCACCTCCTGCGAGGTAGATACCGTTCTTCACGACATCTGAGTAGAGCTCTGGTGGCATCTCCTCGAGCACATCCATAAGTGCGTTATCGAGCTTCACGAGCG
>JAEIGA010010325.1_pt1 | contig 14152 bp, 11 predicted proteins | sample 9270691 | NCBI WGS metagenome assembly JAEIGA01 (sample SAMN17057246, study PRJNA624740) | gut metagenome | biome: biome; isolation source: fecal sample | host: Bos grunniens | place: China: Xizang | collected 2019 | reverse complement strand
TGTCAGCAATGCTGCTGCTGCAAACAATGCCTTAACTCTTGTTTGAAAACGTTTTTTCATAATAGAGAATGGTATATGGTTTGTTATTTATCTGTTCTTGTACATATCGTCGTAGTACTTTTCGTAGTCGCCGCTTGTGATGTTGTCCATCCAAGCTTCGTTTTCGAGATACCACTTAACAGTCTTCTCGATGCCCTCTTCGAACTGGAGCGATGGCTCCCATCCAAGTTCCTTCTGCAACTTGGTGGAGTCGATGGCATAGCGTGCATCGTGCCCAAGACGGTCTGTTACATAGGTTATGAGGTCCATATCAGCACCTTCTGGACGTCCAAGCAGACGATCAACGGTGTTGATGACTGTCTTAATGATGTCGATGTTCTTCCATTCGTTGAAACCACCAATGTTGTATGTTTCGGCGATAGTTCCTTTGTGGAAGATGGTGTCGATGGCTCGAGCATGGTCTTCTACGTAGAGCCAGTCGCGTACGTTCTCGCCCTTGCCATAGACGGGAAGCGGCTTGCGATGACGTATGTTGTTGATGAAGAGAGGTATCAGTTTCTCGGGGAACTGATAGGGGCCATAATTGTTGGAACAGTTCGTCACGATGGTTGGCATGCCGTAAGTGTCGTGGAAAGCACGGACGAAATGGTCGCTGGAGGCTTTCGAAGCGGAGTACGGACTATGGGGATTGTACTTTGTTGTCTCGTAGAAGAAATCAGTGCCGTATGCCAGGTGGTGTTCCGAACTGCTGGCTGTTGTGGTGAAAGGCGGCTTGATGCCTTCGGGATGATCCATTTCGAGAGCGCCATACACCTCGTCAGTCGAGATGTGATAGAAGCGTTTGCCTTCGTATTTCTCCGGCAGACTTTCCCAATAGAGTTTGGCTGCTTGCAGCAGGGAGAGAGTTCCCATAACGTTCGTACGAGCAAACGTGAAAGGATCTTTGATGCTGCGATCCACATGACTTTCTGCTGCAAGGTGGATGATGCCGTCTATCTTTTCGTCCTGCATCAACTTGTAGAAGGCATCGAAGTCGCAGATGTCCATCTTTACGAACTTATAATTGGGCTTGTCCTCAATGTCCTTCAGGTTGGCGAGGTTGCCAGCATAGGTCAACTTGTCGAGGTTGATGATATTATATTCCGGGTACTTGTTTACGAAGAGACGTACCACATGACTGCCGATAAAACCGGCGCCACCAGTTATGACAATGCTATGTTTCATAATTATACTTTATATTCGAATGGACTTTCGAAGTCCTTGAGGTTTGGATGTTTGGTGTCTTTTTCGCTGAGGATGGCTTCCTCTGTGGGGATTTGCCAGTTGATGCCGAGGCTTTCGTCTGTGATGGAGATGCCTCCGTCTGCCTCAGGGTGATAGAACTCATCGCACTTATATTGAAAGACGGCAGTCTCGCTCAGCACCGCAAAACCGTGGGCAAAACCTTTCGGTATGAAGAATTGCCTGTGATTGTCTTCGGTGAGTTCGACGGCAACATGCTGTCCGTAGGTGGGTGAACCTTTGCGCAGGTCGACGGCAACGTCGAGAACGGCACCTTTTACGCAGCGAACAAGTTTGCTCTGTGTGTAGGGTGGGCGTTGGAAATGCAGTCCTCGCATCACACCATAGGAGGACATGCTTTCGTTGTCTTGCACGAATTTGATGGGGCCGACTTTTTCTTCGAATTCTCTTTGCGAAAATGATTCGAAGAAATATCCACGGGCATCTTTGAAGATGCGCGGCTCTATGATTACTACGCCTTCGATGGCAGTCTTAATTACTTCCATTAGTCTGTTGTTTCTTGATGTTGGTGATGCACTTTTCGAGTGAGTCCACCCAATACGGAACCTCGATGCCGAAGGTTTCACGGATGCTTCTTTTGTCGAGGACAGAGTAGGAGGGACGTGTCACGGGGCTTGGATATTCCGATGAATAGCATGGCTGTATGTCACAATCCTTATGTCCGGCAATGCGTGCAATCATTTGTGTGAAGTCGTACCATGAGCAGACGCCTTCGTTGGAGAAGTGATAGGTGCCTTGTATGGGCTTTGCGAGGATAGTCTGTATTGCTTTCGCAAGGTCGAGTGCATACGTCGGAGTGCCACATTGGTCGAAGACAACCTTGAGTTGTGGTTTGGTAGCCGTGAGGTTGAGCATCGTTTTGCAGAAGTTTTTGCCGTATTCGCTATACAGCCAGGCTGTGCGAATGATGACGTAGCCCCCTCCTTCTCCCCCTTTGGGGGAGTGTACAAGTTGCCCACCTTCTGTTCCTCGAGAGCACTCCCCCAAAGGGGGAGCGGGGAGGGGGCTGAATTCTTTTATGATTTTTTCTTCTCCTAATTTCTTTGTTTGACCATAGACTCCGGTCGGTGTCCCCTGCTGGTTTGGCTGGCATGGGGTGTTATATGGTTCTTTGCCAAAGACGTAATCGGTTGATATTTGCACAAGCCAGCCGCCGACTTCTTTCATGGCTTTTGCCAGATTCTCGGGAGCAGTAGCATTGAGTTTCTCTACGAGTGCATGATTCTCAGGTGCTTCGGCTGCATCGACGTTAGTCCATGCGGCACAGTTCACGATGGCTCCGACGTTGTTCTCTTTGACGATGGCACGGATGGCGTCGAGGTTTGTGATGTCAAGGAACGTGGTTTCTACACCCTCTTGTTCTGTGACGTCGGTGAAGATATATTTGTCTGCCGAGCCTTCTGCAATGAGGCGCATTTCGTTGCCCAGTTGTCCGTTGGCTCCAGTGACGAGTATTGTCATTGTATTAAAAATAATTATACTTTACGAGACAAAGTTAAAAAAAATAAATGAACGAAGTGCTTATGTGTGTAATTTTTTTCCAGAAAACAGATGTTTTTACATGAATTGAGTTGCTTTGACTGCTTTCTTTCAGCCTGTTATCGTTTTTCTCGTCAGACGCAGCATTGTTTCTTGTTGTCTTGATTAACAATTTTTCAAGGCATAAATGTTTGGATTTATGCGTCCCTCAGGGCGTTGTCTGGCCAGTTGACGAGATAGACTTGCTCCGTTGCTCGTGTGATGGCGGTGTAGAGCCATCGGAAATAGTCGGGCGAGAGCATCTCTTCGTTGATGTATCCTTGGTCGATATAGACATGTTCCCACTGGCCGCCTTGAGCCTTGTGGCAGGTGACGGCATAGGCATATTTGATTTGTAGAGCATTGTAATATATGTCCTGGCGCAGTCGTTTCATGCGGTCGCGTTTGTTTGTCAATTCGGGATAATCTTCCCACACACCGTTGAAGAGTGTTTCTTGCTGTTGGCGAGTTAATGCGGGAGATTCGCTTTGCAGTGTGTCGAGTAATATGGTGACGTCTAATTCCCGATGGTCGTAATCGGGGAAACAAAGTGTCACATCGGCAAAGCGAAAGCCGTAGAACGAGCGTTCGTTGCGCATTCGTCGCACAATTGCCACATCACCGTTTGCAATGAACGTCATTGCGTCTGCTGCCACTCCATTTGCTGCTTGCTCACGTTCCGTCCAGTAGTAGTTGTTTTTTGCCACCATTATCAGGTCGCCTCCAGACAATTCGGTTTCATAGTCGAGGATTCGTGTTCGGATGCCGTTGTTGAAGATGTTGGCACGTTTGTTGCTGCGTGTTACGACAATAGTGCCGTCTGTGCCATGATTGCGGTAGCTTTGTTCGAGTGCTTCGATGAGTTCGTTGCCGGGTAATACTTTGATGTCTGGAAAACTCTTGCCTCGAAGTTTTGGGAAGGCATACACATCGTCGTTTTGTATGAGGCTGCGCAACATGGTGGCGTTCCATAGAATGCCTGACTCTTCGAGTTGTCTGACCACTTGTGTCAGGCAGAGTTCCGTCACCTCCATGCCGTATCCCTCCAGCATTGTGCGGCTTAGTGCCGGACTTTCTGTTTCGCCAACCGGCGGCAGCTGTGCCGTGTCTCCCACAAGCAGCAGCCTGCATCCGTTGCAGGAATACACATATTGCATCAGGTCATCAAGCAATCTTCCAGTTCCGAACATGGTCTGTTCGTGTGCATCGTTGGCAATCATCGATGCTTCGTCGACAATGAAGAGCGTATCCTGCCGCATGTTGATATTGTTCTGGAAGACATCCATTTCAGTAATTGACTTTTGTCGGTATATCTTCCGATGTATGGTGAAGGCTGGTGCGCCTGCATAGTTGGACAAGACTTTGGCGGCCCGGCCTGTTGGTGCCAGCAGCATGACGCGCAGACGCAACTGTTGCATTGTCCGTACCAATGCTGCCAGAAGCGACGTCTTGCCTGTGCCTGCATAACCCTTCAGCAGGAAAATGCTGTCTTGCTCTCGCGAGAGCAGAAAGTCGGAAAGCAAGGAAATGGCTTTTTCCTGTTCTTTTGTCGGATTATGTAGAAAGTTCTCCCTTATAAGGGCACCTAAATCGTCAGTTATTGCCATTCTTTAACAAAAAAAAGACTGTTTTTTCGGAAATGTAAAGAAATCTTGTTACTTTTGCGATGCGAATATACAAAATAATACACAAATAACATCATGAAAAAAGGAATAAATCTTATTCTGGGTATCTGTGCTGTAGGTCTGCTCTTCATTTGCTGGCGCAGCATTAAGGATACAGAGGACTTCGATGCAGATGTCGCAAGTCGTGAGAGTGTGGTAAAAGCTCGTCTGATGGAGATTCGTAGTGCTGAGGAGGCTTATAAGGCACAGCACAATGGTGAGTATTGCGCAGACTGGTCTGTACTCATCGACTTCGTCAAGAACGGAAAGTTGCCTGTTATCATGAAGCAGGGCGTGCTTACCGAAGAGCAGATGGAGAAGGGTTTGACAGAAAGTTCTGCTGCCGCCATCGTTAATAGCGGTGATGAAAAGGCAATTGCCGAGAACGGTCTGCAAAACTTCCGTCGCGATACCATATGGGTTTCTCTGAAGGACTCTCTTTACAACTACGAAGGTTTCGTGGCAGACTCTATGCGCTACATCCCCTTCTCTCAGGGCGACACCTTCGAACTTGTGGCTTGTCCCAACACGACTCGCTCTGGTACCATCATTCAGGTTATGGAGTGCAACGCTCCCGACAGCAGCTTCCTCAAAGGCATGGGCAAGTATGGCGACCGTCTCATCTACAACCGTGCAGAAGAGGCTGACGCAAAGGGTGCTTATCCTGGCTTGAAGATTGGCGATGCCGGTAACAACTGGAACAACAATGCTGGCAACTGGGAATAAATCACTCACTGGCTATAGACTATCCATCCGCTTCAGTGCGGATGGATTTTCTTTTTCTGTACTCAGCACTCTCGACGGCTCTGAACTCCAGACCGACCGTTTCCCTGTTTCGGAGAAGGACAGTGTAACCGACATTCTGCGGCAGGCTCTGCAAAAGCCCTATTTGATGGACTACCGCTTTCAGAGCGTAGAGTTTGCCACAGACGCTCCGAGCACCATCGTCCCCCTGGAGCATTTCAGCAAGAGCGAGATGCTTGCCTTCTACCGACTCTGTTTCCCCAGAGAGCAAGCCCGTGTGGCCGACATGCAATATCAGTTGCTTCCGTCCCTCGAGGCAGTCATGATATTCAGTCTCGACCAAAACCTCCTGCGCACGGTGCAAGAATATTATCCCGACGTGAAAGTCTGTTCCACCGATGCATTGCAACTGGAACACTTTGCCGCAGAGCAGGCACAACGCCCATTCTCGGAGGACATAGAGCAGCGCGATGCATATGTGTGTTTTGCAGCGAAGCAATTCTTCGTTGCCGTCTTCTGCCGAAACAAGTTAATCTATGCCGCCACACAATCGGCAGACAACGACAACGACCGCATATTCCTTCTGCTTGGCATCTGGAAGGCCCTCGAGTTGAATGTGCAACGCGACGTCTTGCATCAGGAAGGCGCATCGAAAGAACTGCAGAAGACACTGGCAGAATACCTGCTTAATATAGAATAGTATTACACCTCCCCTCGGGGAAGGAAGAAGAAAGACAAGTTCCATGCGTATCATCACAGGCAAATATCGTGGCAGACATTTCGAAGTGCCACGTTCCTTCTCGGCGCGTCCCACAACAGACTTTGCGAAGGAGAATCTTTTCAATGTCCTGCAAGCCTATATCGACTTCAGCGACGGTCCCACTGCCCTCGACCTTTTCTCCGGCACCGGAAGCATTACGCTCGAACTCGTCAGCCGAGGCTGCAGCCGGGTTATCAGTGTGGAACTCGACGCACGCCACCATCGCCTCATCAAACAGTTTCTCGACAAGTTGCAGGAAACAGCAGCATTGCCCGTCCGTGGCGATGTCTTCCAGTATGTGGCAAAGTGTCGCGAGCAGTTCGACTTCATCTTTGCCGACCCCCCATACACCCTGTCGCAGATACCCGAGTTGCCCGACATCATCCTGGACCGCGGCCTGCTCAAGGAAGGCGGCCTGCTTGTACTCGAACACGGCAAGCAGAACGATTTCTCGCAGCACCCCCGCTTCGTAGAGCATCGCAGTTACGGCAGCGTGAACTTCTCGTTCTTCAACTGAAAACTTCTGCAGAGAAGTTCGCAAAGTTCTGCAGAGAAGTTGACCATTTACTGCAGAGAACTTTGCCAAACGGACGCGTGACGCTGAGAATAGTTGCCCAACGTCATGCAAGATGCCACACACACATCAGATACTTTATAGCCAAAACCCCCTCCGCAAAGTCTGTACCGACTGCGAAGGGGGCTTTTTATATAAGATCATTAAACAGAGGGCAGCAATAATATTATATATAATATATAGGGTGCATTTCTTTGTCATGTTGGGTAGAGAGATGCACCTTTGTTTTTGTTCCTTATGTGGATGGTAAAAAAGATAACGTGCCAAGTCGGCTGACTTGGCACGTTAAATCTATTAACTTGTCACGTTAAGTTGGGTAACTTCCTGTGGGTTGTTTCCCAACGTCGCGTGGGTTGTCTTTTTACAACTGAGGTCCTGCAGCGACTAACGCCTTACCTGCTTCGTTAGTTGTGTACTTGCCGAAGTTCTTGATGAAGCGTGCTGCGAGATCCTTTGCCTTCTCTTCCCACTGGCTTGCCTCTGCGTAGGTGTCGCGAGGATCGAGGATAGCGGGATTAACGTTGGGCAATTCTGTGGGCACCTCGAAGTCGAAGAAAGGAATCTTCTTGGTGGGTGCGTTCAGGATGCTGCCGTCGAGGATAGCGTCGATGATGCCACGTGTATCGGGAATTGAGATGCGCTTGCCAGTACCATTCCAACCTGTGTTTACGAGGTATGCCTTAGCACCGCTCTTCTCCATCTTCTTAACGAGCTCCTCAGCATACTTTGTGGGGTGCAACTCGAGGAATGCCTGGCCGAAGCAAGCAGAGAAGGTGGGAGTGGGCTCTGTGATGCCACGCTCTGTACCAGCGAGCTTTGCTGTGAAGCCAGAGAGGAAGTAGTACTTCGTCTGCTCGGGAGTGAGGATAGATACGGGAGGCAATACGCCGAATGCGTCTGCGCTGAGGAAGATAACGTTCTTTGCGTCGGGACCTGCGCTCTTGCCGTTTACGTTCTTCACAATCTTCTCGATGTGCTCGATGGGGTAGCTTACGCGAGTGTTCTCGGTTGCGCTCTTGTCTGCGAAGTCGATCTTGCCTTCTGCATCAACGGTCACGTTCTCGAGGAGTGCGTTGCGCTTGATGGCTGCATAGATGTCGGGCTCGTTCTCCTTAGAGAGGTTGATAACCTTAGCGTAGCAACCGCCTTCGAGGTTGAACACGCCCTCGTCGTCCCAACCGTGCTCGTCGTCACCGATGAGGAGACGCTTCGGGTCGGTAGAAAGAGTTGTCTTACCTGTACCAGAGAGGCCGAAGAAGATAGCGGTGTTCTTGCCTTCCATGTCGGTGTTTGCTGAGCAGTGCATAGAAGCGATGCCGCTCAAGGGGAGGAAGTAGTTCTGCATAGAGAACATACCCTTCTTCATCTCACCACCGTACCATGTGTTGATGATAACCTGCTCGCGGCTGGTTACGTTGAAGGCAACACAGGTCTCTGAATTAAGGCCGAGCTCCTTGTAGTTCTCAACCTTAGCCTTGCTTGCGTTGTAGATTACGAAGTTGGGCACGAAGTTAGCCAACTCTTCTTCTGTAGGCTGGATGAACATGTTCTTCACGAAGTGAGCCTGCCATGCAACCTCAACGATGAAGCGAACAGAGAGGCGAGTGCCTTCGTTAGCACCGCAGAATGCGTCTACAACATAGAGGTTCTTGTTGCTGAGCTCCTTAACGGCGATTTCTTTTACCTGTGCCCAAGCTTCTTCGCTCATGGGCGTATTGTCGTTCTTGTACTCTTCAGAAGTCCACCAAACAGTGTCCTTAGAGTTTTCGTCCATTACGATGAACTTGTCCTTGGGGCTACGGCCAGTGTACTCGCCAGTCATTACGTTGACGGTGTCGAGCTCGGTGTTCTGACCCTTTTCAAAGCCGCTGAGACTTTCCTTTGTCTCCTCTGCGAAGAGTACTTCGTAAGAGGGGTTGTGGGCAATCACGGTGCTGCCGGTGATGCCGTACTGTGTCAAATCTAATGTTGCCATTTTGATGTGGATGTGTTATTAATTAAAAAAATATTTAGTTTTCTTGTATTTTATGCGACTGCAAAGATAAGAAAAAAACTTTATAATTTATAATTCGCAGTTCAGAGTTTTTTCTTTTTGTCTGCTTTTTGCGAAGCAGACTTGACAAATGAACATGGATTTTACATCTCGCAGTCTTTTGAACAGTTATCGTTAAGTTGTAAACGTCTGAGGTTTATTCCGCCAGCAGTTCCTTGATGAGATTGTCGGCTTTGCCCCATTTGTCGATGATGAAGAGCATGTATCGCACATCGACACCGATGCAGCGTTGCAGGTTGTTGTCGAACGAAATGTCGCCCGACATGGCTTCCCAGTTGCCGTCGAAAGCAAGACCAAGCAGTTCGCCACGGCCATTGAACATGGGCGAGCCTGAGTTGCCGCCAGTAATGTCATTGTTTGAGAGGAAACAAAGATGCATCTCGCCGGTTGTCTTGTCGGCATAGCGTCCCCAATTTCCTTTCTTCATGAGCGATACGATATCCTTTTCCAATTTATAGTCTTCTATCTTCTTCTGCTTGGCTGCCTTGTCGAGCAGGCTCTTGGCGTTGGTGTAATACTGATAGTGCTGACCTTCGGCAGTATAGTCTTGGATGTAGCCATATGAGAGACGCATCGTGAAGTTCGCATCGCTATAGTGTGGCATCTCCTGGTCCATCTCGAGAAGAGCTTGTGTGAGAAGGTGCTCATTGTAGTCGATGACGGTGGAAGCATTGCGGCTGCCGCCTGCAATTTCCTGCATCTTAATGGGAATTCCTGCTGCATAGAGTAGGGCAGGGTCTGTTTCGCGCAGTGTGCTGTCGGCAAGTAGTTTCTCTACACTGGAGAGGTCTTTGCAGATGGTCTTCGCAAAGACATCGTGAGCATAGGCTGCCTCGTCGCCTCCGTAAAGGCTGTCGATGGTGTTGTAGCACTCTGGCCAGTACTTCTTGTCTGTTACCTGCTCACGATAATTCTTCAGCAGAGCAGCCATCGTGGCTTCGTCGAGCTTTGCATCATAATCCTTGAAGAAGGCTTCCATTCGGGTGCGAACTCCTTCTGCCTCTGTGCTGTCGGCATCTGTCGGCATTGTGTTGAGCATGTGGGCAACGCGATAAAGTTCAATGCCTCGCATGAAGGTTTCGCGGAAGAACCCCATGGCATAGACATCGTTGCGACGCTCTGTGTATGCTTCTTTAAGTGTTGAGAACATCTGTCCGAAGCGGTCGGTAAGGTCTCTGCGGTTGCCGTACCAATCTCTGATTTTGTCTTCAAGTTGTTGTTTTTGTTCTATGACACCGAGATTGGCGATGGCTTTGTTCATGCCAATGCTGTTCTTCCAGTAGTTGCTGCTGCTTGCCCATTTGCTGGCATACTTGATGGCAACGGCACGGTCGTTGTCCATAAAGCGTTTCCAAACTTCCTGTTTTTTGCCGCGAACCTGTATGGTACTTACATTGCTGGCATTGACACGCTCGTCGATACCCCACGAACTGAGGTAACGGCTTGTGCTGCCCGGATAGCCAACCGTCATACAGAAATCACCATTACGATAGCCTTCAGTAGATATGCGGGCATAGTTTTCAACTTGCAGAGGGACGTTCTCTTCGCTATATTCTGCCGGCTGACCATCTTTGTCGGCATAGATGCGGAACACGCTGAAGTCGCAAGTCTGGCGAGGCCACATCCAGTTGTCGGTGTCGCCACCGAACTTGCCCAGTGTCTCTGTTGCAGTGAAGACAAGACGGACATCGCGATAGACTTTATAATAACTTGCGTAGAAAGCATTGTTCTCATAGTACGCCTTTACCAGACACTCCAGGCCGGGATTGCTTTCCTGCAATTCTTTTTCTACTGCACCCATGATGCTGTCGGTGTATTGCTTGTCCAATTCTGCTTTGGGCTCGTCCGGGTGTGCCTCATATACTTTACTCAAGGCTTGTACGATGCGGGCCGTGCAGTCTTCGGTGCGTTGCAAGAACTTCACAAAAAGGCCTTCTGCCGGACGTTCTTTATCTCGTGAGCGTGCCACGAAACCATTCTTAAGAATATCATCTTTTGGAGTGGACAGACTTTGAATGGCACCATATCCGCAATGATGATTGGTGAAGACAAGGCCGTCTTTGCTGACAACGACGCCGGAACAGAAGTCACCGAAATCGACCACACAGTCCTTGAGGCTTGTGTGTTCTGTGCTGTAAAGTTGTTCGGGAGTGAGTTGCAGTCCAAGGCTTTTCATGGCCTCGGCAGTTTTTGCATCAATGCGATTAAGCATCCACATTCCTTCGTCGGCATGTGAAAGGAGTGAAAGCGCACAAAGTGTTGCGCTAAGGAGTATTTTCTTCATATTGTTCATTTTTTCTTTTTAGGTTTTCTTCTTGCCCAACCTTCTTCGCTGAAGTCGGGCATCTCGCCTTTCAGTTCGTGTTTCTTCTGGGGTTTGTCCGGGTTCAGGAACTGCATCCAGTCTTCTTTCTTGAACTTTTTGCCTCGAGGTGCGGTGTATCCTCGTTCCTCACGAGAAGGCTTCGTCTCTTTTCGTTCTACAGGGGTTGTATTCTTTTCTTTTTGGCGTGTTGGCTTTTCTTTGCGAGCCGTGGCCTTTTTCTCTCCGCGTGGGGCATGAGTGGTGGTAGCCTTGGGTTCGTCTGTCGATATGTCGCAGACAACACTTCTTCCCTTCACTGTTACGCCATGCTTCAGGGCTTTCAATACGCGATTGAGGTCTTCTTGCTTGACTTCGATGAATGAGAAACTCTTCATCAGGTCGATTCTTCCAACTGCAACCTTATCGCCTTGAACGTTCTTATTGATGAGGCCGATGATTTCACGGGCATACATACCGTCTATCTTGCCTACGTTGAGGAAAAGACGGACGTAGCCTTCTTCGGCCTGATGTGATTTGTTTCTCTGACGTCGTCCGCCGGTTTCGCCTTTGTCTGATGCGGAGGTGCTTTCGATTTCCGGAGCATTGGCATAGTATTGCAGGAAGCGACCGAACTCTCGTGAAAGGATTCTCTTGATGAGATCTTCTTTGTCGAGCCATTCCCAACGCTTCTTTACTTCGCTCATGAAGGGTGCAATCTCTTCCTCGTCAACTTCGATGCGTTCTATGTCGTCGATGACGTGATAGAGTTGCTTGGTGCATATTTCGCGAGGTTCCGGCAGAGTTCCTTGTTCGAAGGGCTTTTGTATGACCTTTTCTACCAGTTTGATTTTAGAGCGTTCGCGTATGCCTGTGATGCAGATGCTTGTGCCTTTCTTGCCTGCACGGCCTGTTCTTCCGGAGCGATGGGTGTAGCTTTCTGTGTCGTCGGGCATGCCGAAATTGATGACATGTGTCAGGTCGTCAACGTCCAGACCTCGTGCAGCCACGTCTGTCGCAACAAGCAGTTGAACACGGTGCTTGCGGAATCTTTGCATCGTGAGGTCGCGTTGCTGCTGCGACAGGTCGCCGTGCAGTGCGTCGGCATTGTAACCGTCGCGAATCAGGTTGTCGGCTACCTCTTGTGTTTCCATTCGTGTCCGGCAGAAGATGATGGCATAGATGCGAGGATAGAAGTCAACTACGCGTTTGAGGGCAAGATATTTGTCGCGAGCATGTACCATGTAATAGACATGGTTCACATTCTCTGCGCCTTCGTTTCGGCTGCCTACCTGAATCTGTTGTGCATCGGTGAGATAGTTCTGTGCGATGCGTTCTATCTCCTTGCTCATTGTTGCACTGAAGAGCAGGGTGCGGTGTTCGCTTGGAATGCCTTCCAGTATGCTGTCGAGGTCTTCCTGGAAGCCCATCGAAAGCATTTCGTCTGCTTCGTCGAGGACAATGTATTGCACCTCCGAGAGGTCTGCCACTCCACGCTTCATCAAGTCCATCAGTCGTCCTGGAGTTGCCACGATGATATCTACGCCATGCTTTAAGGCGCGAATCTGTGGCTCGATATTCGTACCGCCATAAACGGCAAGGATGCGCACTTCGGGCAGATACTTGCTGAAGTCTTCCATGTCGTCTGCAATCTGCAGACAGAGTTCACGCGTTGGACTTAAGATGATAATGCTGGGAGATGTTGTTTCTCCTTTTGAGGAGGATTTTGTAGAGAGGGCTTTCTGTAGCAGTGGAAGTCCGTATGCTGCCGTCTTGCCGGTTCCTGTCTGTGCCAATGCAACGAGATCGCCGTCCTGACTCAACAGATGTGGAATTACTTCCTCTTGTACGGGCATGGGATGTTCATAGCCCAACTCTTCAATGGCTTGCAGGATAGGTTCGGCAAGCCCCAATTCGCTAAAGTTCTTCATATCGGGCGCAAAGATACAAAAAAAACAAGGAATAAGGGTTATCGAAGTGAACTTTTTCGTACCTTTGCAGTGAAATGAGAAAAGGTCTGGTACTTGAAGGTGGCGGCATGCGTGGCTTGTTTACGGCTGGCGTCCTGGATGTGATGATGGAACAGGGCATCTGTTTCGACGGCATTGTAGGCGTGTCGGCAGGTGCATTGTTCGGTTGTAACTACAAGTCGCGCCAGATAGGTCGTGCGCTCCGTTACAACATTCGCTTCAAGGACGATCCGCAGTACATGGGGCTGCGTGCTCTGCTGAAGACGGGAAACATCGTTGCACCGGAGTATGCATATCACGTTGTGCCTAACACTTTGGATGTCTTCGACCGTGAAACCTTCAAGAAGAATCCTACAGAGTTTCATGTTGTCTGCACAGATGTCATGACGGGCGAGCCGTTATACCATCGTATCGATGTCATGGACGACGAAGGGCTCGAATGGCTTCGGGCATCGGGCTCCATGCCATTGCTGTCGCAGCCGGTGCTTCGCGACGGTCGTCTTTACCTCGATGGCGGCATCAGCGACTCCATCCCTTTGCGTTACTTTCAGGAGCAAGGTTTTGAGCGCAACATTGTCATCCTGACGCAACCGAAGGGCTTTTATAAGAAGCAGACCAAACTCATGCCGCTCTTCCATCTCTTTATGCGTCGTTATCCTGCCATTGTAAAGGCTATGTCGCGCAGACATTTAATGTATAACGACGAACTCTCTTACCTTGAGGACCAGGAGCAGAAGGGGAACATTCTGTTGATTTATCCGCAGGACACCTTGCCCATTGGGCGAACCGAGCAGAACGAGCGCAAGATGCGCCACGTCTATGCCATGGGCAGGACTATGGCAGAAGGCATGCTGAAGGAGATACAGGATTTCTTGTCAGCGGACAAATGATTGTTTATTTCTTCTTTAGGTCGTAAAGTTGTACCTTCAGCCTTTTATTTTATTAGGACTTTAATTGCTTTTGTGCCTGCCTTTATGATGGCTGCCATGCTTTCGAAGCAGGTCAGGACGCTTGTGTCTCTGTATCATCTATGGCAACAATCGTGCCGAAGTTGCTCCAAGGCTCTGTTGTCTTGTACTGTTCGATAGATGCTGCCGGCACATGAAGCGTGGCTTTTCTGATGTCTGAATTATTAAATACTATTCTTTCTGTAGAAGGCATGTTCTCTGCATAACAATAAACATCTGCCAGCCTTTTGCAATCGGCAAATGCGCTGCGTCCTATGCTTGTTACGGAGTATGTTACGTTGTTATAAGAAACAGTTC
>JAEIGA010010324.1_pt1 | contig 14152 bp, 11 predicted proteins | sample 9270691 | NCBI WGS metagenome assembly JAEIGA01 (sample SAMN17057246, study PRJNA624740) | gut metagenome | biome: biome; isolation source: fecal sample | host: Bos grunniens | place: China: Xizang | collected 2019 | reverse complement strand
TTGCGGTGCCGCGGGGGCACTTGTTGATGCCGGGCTGTAACTGCAGAGTGCTGCTATGACAGCACAGTGTAGAAGTCGTCTCATATATGCCATTCTACCATGTTCTCCCCCTCAGGCGCAAGGCTAAAGTTCGGCATGCTTACGGCACTTTGAGGTGAAAAAATGTGATTATTTGCGGGAAAGTGTGTCATAATGACGATTGGTGGGTTGACATGTGGTATAATATGGTGTATACAGACTCACGCATTTTGCCAAACACTTGACAAAATGTGTAAGGCTAGGACTATAGTCAAATATTATCATATTACACATGTCTACAACCAAAAATAAAGCAGGTTCCGCCAAGTCGGATGCGGCAAAGTCTTCCACCAAAAGCGCTTCCGCTAAAACCGCGAAAGCCAAAGCTTCCCCCAAGAAGCCCGAGGTGAAAGCTGAGGTGAAAAAGCCCGTCGCAGCTAAGAAAAACGAGAAACCTGCCACTACAACTACTCCTAAAAATGCATCCAAGGCTGCTCCTGCTGCTAAGAAAGCCCCCGCAAAGGCTGTGGCAGAGAAAAAGCCTGAGACGAAAAAGCCTGCTTCCAAGCCGGTAGAGAAGAAGCCGGAGCCGAAGAAGGCACCCGAAGTTAAGAAGAATGAGACGGAGACCGCTGTGGAGCTTACGCCCACTGCGGATGAGCTGGCTGCTATGGATGAAGCTGCCAAGAATCGTTCCCGTCGCCGCAAGACTTTCTCTCCGCCCCGCATCACCTCCAAGGAACTGCAGGAGTTCTTCCCGGATGACATCACGCTGAAGGCTGCGTTCAAAAATCTGCTCGCTCTGGCCAAGAAGAACAATGGCTACGTGACGGATGATGATATTTTCTCTTCTCTGCCCATGGATGGGTATGAAGACCAAGACCAGGAGCGCTTGTTTGAGCGCCTGCACGCCATCGGCGTGGAGGTGCGCGATGAGTCCGTCGCGATTGCTCCGATTTCCGCCGCTGACCTGAAGATAAAAGGCGGTAAGAACGGTAGCTTGGTGGATACTCCCGTGGTGAAGGAGAAGATGAAGGGGCTGGTGACGCTCGCCTCCGAGCAGGGCTACCTGACCTATGATGACATCAATGAAGTGCTGCCGCATGACATGATTAACCCGACGGACCATGAGATTATCATCGAGCGTCTGCGCGGGATGGATTTTGATATCATTGATGCGTCGGATGTGGACATCATTGCCGCTCGTCAGAACCTCATCAACTCCGGTGAGGAGGATGAGAACGAGAAGATGGAAGCCAAGCTGGACATCTTGGATGACCCGGTGCGCATGTACCTCAAGCAAATGGGGCAGAAGGACCTCCTCAAGCGTGAGCAAGAGGTGAGCCTTTCCATCAGCATTGACCGCGCGGAGAATGAGCTTCAAACCCGCCTGCATAAGTTCGGCGTGGTGGCCATGCTCTACTTGGAGACCGCTCAGCGCATTCTGCAGAATAAAGAGCGCTTCGACCGAGTGGTGGCAGATAAGAATATCGACCACCGCGATCAGTATTTCAAGGAGATTCAGCCCCTTATCAATAAGGTATATGACCTGCATGATGACGCTCAGGCTGCTTACAACAACCTGCGCCGTGCCCGCCGCCGCAATAAGGGGGTGGAGGCCGCACAGAAGGAGTTTAACTCCATTCTGGAGACCTTGGATGTCATGTACCGTAAGTTCTCCTTCAAGGGGAAGGTGTATGAGGACTTTGTGGCTCGCTTGCGTGAGATTCGCCAGCGCATCATGAAGCTCACTCGTCAGTATGAGGGGGCTCATGACAGCAAGGAGTACAAAGACGCCATCGCTGAGTATGAGGTTCAGCTCTGGATGCCCATCCCTGAGTTCAAGGAGAATTATCAGGCCATGAAGCAGGCCATGAAGGCTGCCAAGGATGCGAAAAAGGATATGATTGAGGCGAACCTGCGCCTCGTGATTTCCATCGCTAAGAAATACACGAACCGTGGCTTGGCTTTCTTGGACCTTATTCAGGAGGGTAACATGGGCTTGATGAAAGCGGTGGAGAAGTTCGAGTACCGCCGTGGTTACAAGTTCTCCACCTATGCTACGTGGTGGATTCGCCAGGCCATCACCCGCTCCATTGCGGACCAAGCCCGCACGATTCGCATCCCCGTGCACATGATTGAGACCATCAACAAGCTCATGCGTGTGCAGAAGAAGCTGGTGCAGGATTTCGGCCGTGAGCCTACGCCGGAAGAGATTGCTGCCGAAAGCGGTATGCAGGTGGAGCGTGTCCGCGGTGTGCTCAAGATGGCTCAGCAGCCCATCTCTATGCAGCAGCCTGTGGGTGACTCCGATGATACCTCCTTCGGTGACTTCTTGGAGGATAAGAGCGCAGAGAACCCCATGGATGGCGCTGCGTTCAACTCCTTGCGTGAGAAGCTTTCCGGCGTGCTGAATACGCTGAATGAGCGTGAGCGTGCCGTGATTGAGCAGCGCTTCGGCCTGCGTGACGGTAATCCCCGTACGCTTGAAGAAGTGGGCCGCCAATTCAACGTAACTCGTGAGCGTATTCGCCAGATTGAGGCCAAAGCCCTCCGTAAGCTGCGTCATCCTACGCGAATCGGCTGCATCAAGGGCTTCTTGGATACGACGAATAATTGATGCGTAGCTGAGTAAGCCCCGCACCGGGCACCGTACCTCTGTTTTGCCGCTAAACACGGCGATTCCGAGGGCGGTGCCTTTGCTTTTTTCGCATATTCCGGGGCGCGAATTGCCGTTTTTAATTATTTTTTTGCATTCTGTCTCACTTTATGAGTGACTTTGCTTATGCAATTTGGTAAGATAAGTGCACTTACCATGATGAGACCGTTTTCTCGTGCTTCCATTCTTTCACTGATCGCTATGGGCGGCTTGTCCACAGCGCCGTTAGCTTTCGCTCAAGAAACCACGGATGCCACCGCCCGTGCAGAAGCTGCACGCCATGAGATGGCAGTCAGAGACGCCCGCCAATCCGTGCAAGAAGCCCGCTTGGCCTACCAGGCGAAACGCTATACGGATGCCGAGAAACATTACCGCGACGCTCTCAAAGTGTTGCCGGTATCTCCCAACACGACCGCTTTTGCTAAGTTTATACGTGATAGCTTGTCTGATGCACTGATTGCGAAGGCAATAGATTACCGTTTGGTGGGGCGCCGTGATGAGGCAATTTCTTTCCTGCGTGAGGCCATTTCACTTTCACCGGAGAACAAACGCGCCCAGGTGGAGCTTACCTATACCTTGGATGCCCAGCGCACCAATCCTGCGCTGTCTCCCCGCCACGTGGGTGATGTGGAGGAGGTGCGCCGCCTGTTGGAGCTTGGTCACGGTTATCTGGAGCTCGGTAAGTTTGATGAAGCCATCACCACGTTTGAGTCTGTCGCTAAGTATGATGCGTACAACAGTGCCGCTCAGCGCGGTATAGAGCTTGCCACTCAGCGCAAAGCTGCCTATTACAACGCTGCTCGCAATGCGACGCGCGCCGGTATGCTGGCGGATGTGGATCAGCAGTGGGTCACGCTGCCCACGGATGGCTCCCCTGATGATGTAGACACCTCCAACGCCACGCCCGTGGTGGCCGGAGTGGATACGGAGCTGCAAGATGCCTTTGCTACCGGCTTGGCGGAGATGGTGCTCCCCAGCATTGTGTTTGAGGATGCCGGCATTACGGATGTGTTGGAGGCTTTGCAGAACCAAATCCGACGCTTTGAGGCCAATGGCACCTCTGTAGGCCGCGCCATTAACCTTACAACCAATTTCGGTGCTCCGGATTCCCCCGGGTACAAGGAGATTATGAGCCGCACCATTACCCTCAAGCTCACGGATGTGTCCGTGAAGGAGGTGCTGGATATTCTTTCCTCCCAGCTCGGTGTCAGCTACTATTACACGACCACCGGTGTAGAGCTCTCTTTCTCCGGCAAGGATTTCGGCCCCCTGATTGACCGTACCTTCACCGTGCCGCCCCATTTCTTTGACTCCGCTACTGCTGATGAGGAGTCGGAGGATGAAGAAGACGGTATGGATGATGAGGACGGCCGCATCAAGGTGCGCCGTGTGAACCCCGCTCAGGCGCTCAAGTCCATGGGTATCTCTTTCCCGAATGGTGCAACAGCCCGTTATTCCCCCTCCAGCCGTCAATTGCATGTGCGCAATACGGCTTATAATATGGAGGAGATTCAGGACCTCCTGAATGAGCCGCTGCAGGAACAGCGCCAGATTGTCCTCAACGTCATCATGATGGAAGTCACAGAGGACGACCTGGAGCAACTCGGCTTTGACTGGCTGTTCAACGTAAACCTCAAGGGTGAGCTGCAAGCTGCCGGTGGTGCAGAGCAGGCTGCCTCTACCGCAACGGGTATCCCCATGTTCGCCGGCACTACTCAGCCGCCCAATATGCCCCAAGGCGTGACCAGCGGTTTGCGCAGCGGTACGCAGGTGCTTTCCCCGGATGGTATGGACCACCTCATCTCCCGTGGTAGTGTGTCCGGCTATAACAGCGGTATCGCTGAGCGTTCCCCCAGTATTTTCGGTATCCGTGGCGTGTGGAGCGCTGTGGACGTCACCTTCATGATGAACGGTCTCTCCCAGCGTAAGGGGGTGGACCTCTTGCGTAACCCCCGCGTTATCTTCAGCCCGGGTATGGAAGAGCAGGTGACCTTTGCTGATGTTACGGAAATGTTCTTCCCGGAAACTTGGGACCCCTCCCAGATTTCTTCTTCTTCCGGTAATTTCTATAACAACAACAATAATAACAATAATAACAATAACAACAATAACAACAATAACAACGGTAGCAGCTCCAGTGGCTCCACGATTGCTACCGGTGCTATCCCGACGGACTTTGTGCGCTTTGGCATGACGGATGATGCCATAGGTGGTTTCGGTACCATTTTGCAGGTGCACAGTGCTGAGATTTCCGAAAACGGGCAGTTTGTGACACTTGCTTTGACCACCACCACCAATGAGTTTGAGGGCTTCATTAACTGGGGCTCCCCCATCAATACGGCTCAGTGGGATGGTTCCGGTGAAATTCACTACTTCGAGCTTTCCCCCAACTACATTCTGCAGCCGATGATCAAGCGCTACGTGCAAAACACGAAGATTACGCTTGTGCCTGGCTCTGTGCTGGTGATGGGCGGGTTGAAGGAGGCCAAGTACGTACGCTTTGAGGATAAAGTACCCGTGCTGGGGGATCTTCCCTTGGTGGGGCGCCTCTTCCGCTCCGAAGGTGAGCAACGTGTTCGCAAGGCCCTGATTTACTTTGCAAAGGTAGATGTGGTTGACCCGACCGGTCGCGATGTCAGAACCGGTGAGCGCCCGTCTCAGGCTACGGATAATCCCTGATGACTGAATCCCATGAGTAAAATAGAAGATGATAAATACACACGTGAGGGTGACGACTCTCAGGTGCGCAATATAATTAACCAGCTTAATAATGACCGCCCCTCCAAGGAAAAGAAAAGGGAGGTGGTGGTGCGCCCCGACGGTACGAAGGTGGTGCGCGTTACAAAAAAACGTAAGGTAATGGTGACCAATGAGGAAAAGAAGGTGCGCGCGCGCCGTCAATTCCTTATTTCTCTGGTTGCCCTTTTGCTGATTTTGGGCGGTGCTTTTGCCTTCATGTCTTACCGCATGTCTGCCATGGCTTCAGAGTCTTACCTGGCGGAAAAACAGCAAGAGCTGTGCCAAGCTTGGGGGGCTGAGTCTGTGCGTTTGGTGAATGCCCGTATGGATGGTATGACGCTGAGCGTGGACCGCGTAGAGGCGGTGTTCCCGAAGAGCAGCGTGCTGCAATCCGTTGAGTTGGATGGCGTGACGATGCCGCTCTCTCTCTCCTCGTTCTTCACCGGTTGCTATACCTCTGACAATGTGGAAATCAGTTCCGCTCACATTCGCCTTAACCGTGCGGTGAAAACGCTGAATATCCCGCGCTGGCAGGGGGAAGATTCCCTGTGGAGTGTGCGCAATGTCCTCTGCAAGAAGTTTAACCTCACCATGGGGGAGGACTCCGCTTCTCCCGTGCTCATCCGCAATGCTGAGGCTCGCATGTATGAGTCTTCCGCTTCCAATCACGTCGTTACCTTCAATGGCGGTACCATTGCCTTTGCCGGCATGGGTAAGGACCTCGCGCGCGAGAAGTCCTACAAGTTCAACCTCTTGGATGCCAAGGCTTTCATCACCTCGGTTTGTGTGGAAGATATCCGCATCAACTGCCAAGAAATCAACAAATCCCTCTATCCCTCCGGCTCCAAGGGCGGCGCTGATGCCTCCTACGCGGAGAAACGCGAGCTTGCCGTGTCTGACTTTACCTTGTTGGGCCGCATCGGCGGTGGGGAAAGCCTGTACGGCCCGTTCAAGGTGGAGGCCTCTGCGCTGCCGTTCAGCTTGCTGACTCAGGGCTTGTTTGATCGAATTTTCGATGCGGAGCTTCTTGCAAATGCTGTGGAGAGTGAGACCACGGTGGAGATGCGCCTCTCTGAGGATGGGGCTCCTGTGCAGTTCAGCGGTGAGATTTTCTTGGCCAATGTCATTTTCAAGGATGCCGACCTCAAGGGCAGGTGTGTATACTCGAAGCATATTGTGGATGAAATCCAGAACCGCAAGTACTCCTCCCTGGCGTTCACTCAAGCGGTGGTGAAGCTCAGCCAAGACGCTCAGTCCATGACTCTTACCATAGCCCCCGGCGGTATGGAAGAGAAGGGCACCACGGATGTTGCCCTGCATGGTCACATCACCATCGGCAAGGCTGCCGGTGACGCCGGTGCGGTGGATTTCCCCCTGAGCGGTCAGCTGGTATACTCCCTCCCCAAAAAGGTGCTCAGCTATGAGTATGAGGATGGTATCATTGACCCCATCTTCGCGGAAGACCCCGCCAACAAGCACCGCTGCACCTTCACCACCACGCTTTCCGGTTCCGCGCTGCTCCCGCAGGATGACAGTGAGGCGCTTGAGCTCGCTCAGTCTGATTCCCGTAATCAATTGGTGCGTAAGAAAAATATCAACGTGGACGAAATCCTTTCTCAGCATGAGCGCTCTAAGCGAGAGGCTGAGCGCGCACAGCGTGAAGGTGGCAGTGCTTCCCCCTCTTCCCCCGCTCCGAAACCCGCGAAAAAGAATGATGAGGATGACATCTTTGCCACCCCGGGGCAGAGCGATAAAGACATCTTCGGCCATGAGGACCCGGATGATATCTTCAAGTCTACCCCCGGTTCCGGCTCTCTGCCCACGGCTCCGTCCACGGTGCCGGTGGATCCCTCCGTTAAGTTCTGATTTGCGTTATGTCCAGTGAATTGCGTAAAAAGTGGTGGACGGTGCCGGTTGGGCACATCGTGTGGTTCTTCATCACGCTGATTTGCTTTACCCTGCGCAAAAAGGTCATTGTGGAGGCGGAGTATGAGGGCAAGAAGATGGGCACTTTCCAGTGCATCATCGCCCTGTGGCATAACCGAGTGTTTGTTCCTTGCTATGTGTACCGCTATGTGCTGAAAGGCAAGAAAGTGCCCATGAGCATGCTCACCAGCGCCAGCAAAGACGGCGCCATGCTTGCCACCGTCGCTTCCGACTACGGCATGCGCGCCGTGCGTGGCTCCAGCCGCCGACGTGGTGTTGCCGGTTTCTTGGACATGCTGCGTGAGCTCAAGGACGGCTGCAGCATGTGCATCACCCCGGATGGTCCCAAAGGCCCCATTTACCGCTGCCACCCCGGTGTCATTAAGTTGGCTTCCGTCAGCGGTTTGCCCATTATCCCGATTTGCATCAGCTATTCCTCCTGCTGGCGCCTGAAGAAAGCTTGGGACGGTTTCGCCATCCCCAAACCCTTCTCTAAAGTGGTTGTTCGCTTGGGCTCGCCCATTACCGTGCCTAAAGAGCTTACCCCTGAGCTGCAGGCGGAGTACATTGAGAAGCTTGAGCAGGCGCTTGCCCATGGTGCGCCTGATTTTGAACCCATTTCCCCGGAAAATAAATAATACACTCTTCTTATGACCACCACTATTATTGACGGTAAAAAAGTAGCACAGGACATTCGCGCCGGTCTCGTTGAGGAGATTGCAGCGCTGAAGGCTCAGGGACACACCCCGGGGCTCGCTGTTGTGCTTGTGGGTGAGGACCCCGCCTCTCAGGTATACGTCGGCTCAAAGGTGAAAGCCTGCGAGGAGCTCGGCATCTACTCCCAGAAGTGGGAGCTGCCCACCGAGACCACCCAGGAGGAGCTCGTCGCTCTCATCCACAAACTGAATGCGGATGACCGCATCCACGGCATTCTGGTGCAGAGCCCGCCCCCCAAACACATCGATGAAGAGGCCGTCATCCTCAACATCGACCCCCGTAAAGATGTGGACGGTTTCCACCCCATCAACGTGGCTAAGCTCGTGCTGGAGGATGAAGAGGGCTTTGTTCCCTGCACACCCCAGGGCTGCATGGAGCTGCTCAAGGCTTACAACATCGAGACTGCCGGTAAGCATGCCGTGGTGATTGGCCGCAGCATGATTGTGGGCAAGCCCATGGCGAATCTGCTCGTCAGCAAGAAGGCAAATGCCACCGTGACCATTGCTCACTCCCGCACCAAAGACCTCCCCGCGCTTTGCCGCACGGCGGATATCATCGTGGCTGCCGTCGGTCGCCCGGAGATGGTGACTGCCGATTACGTGAAGGAGGGCGCCGTCGTGCTCGACGTAGGCATCAACCGCATCCCGGATGCCTCCCGCCCCCGTGGCTACCGCATTGTGGGTGATGTGGACTATGAATCCGTGAAGGACAAGTGCTCCGCCATTACTCCCGTGCCCGGTGGTGTTGGTCCCATGACCATCGCCTTGCTCATGGCGAATACCGTGAAGGCTTGCCGCCAGCTCACCCGCTGAGCCTAGCCCGCCTATCTTTCTTGCCACCGAGGGGCTTCTTTCTTACCCCCTCGGTGGCTTTTTCTACCCCTAATTCCACTTTTTTTACAAAAAAATAGCTGATTTGTAAAATAAAGCTTGCAATCTCTCCCGAAAATGTGTAAAATGCCTCCGCACCCATTTAGGTGAGTGCGCAAAATCTTCCGACTGGGCAGGTGTCTGAGTGGTCGAAAGAGCACGATTGGAAATCGTGTGTACGTCAAAAGCGTACCGAGGGTTCGAATCCCTCCCTGTCCGCTAAATCCCGTAGGCTTAACCGCTTACGGGATTTTTTTGTTGAGTGCATTTTAGGCTTATTATCTTTCACATATTGAATATAATTGGCATATAAACTGGAATAAACTGGAATAAAAGGAGAGGAGTGAGCGATGCGTTTTCCGAGTTTTCTGAGCTGAGGCAGGAGGGGTGAGAAAGGGTGAGAAAGGGGCGGAGAGCCTGAACATCAGCCTTTTATGCAGCCCGATGCCGTGTGAGGTGTATTTGAGAAAGCGGGCTGCTGCCGGAGGCTGAATTTGCAAGTAAGTGAGAAACGGCAGGGCAAAAAAAACCGCCCATCATGGGGCGGTCTGCTGAGGGTCTGCCGAGCGTTTGCGGCGGGTTGGCCGAGGGCTGGCATCGATATCGCCGCGCCAGTCTTTGAGGCGTGAGGGCGGCACGGTGGAGCGGGAGGTATGAACCTCGGCGGGAGCGTCCACCTCGAAGCGTTCGGCGGTCTTGGCGGTGTTGCGGCGGCCACGCGCCTGCACGGTGTAGAGGAGCTGAGTGAGCTGCCAGCAGTCGAGGCCGGAGAGCATGGTGTCAAGGCTCATATCAGCGCGTGCATCCACGCAGAATCGGTCGCGCACGATGGCGGCAATGTAGGCGGTGGAGAGTTCCCAATGCCTGGCGCGGTCGCGTATCGTCCATATCAGGGCGGCGGCATCGGTCTGGGGTGTGTTGTCGGCCATGGGTTTGAGGCCAATGATAGCGCGGAGGGCGTTGCAGAGCGGCACATAGTGTTTCTGGCTGAGCTTGCGCCATGAGTCAATGCCGCCGCAATGGTCGGCGGTGAATTCGTGTCTCCACTCGTCATATCCGTTGGAGGGGTAGCCCACCGCCACGAGGTGGCGGTAGGCTTTTGTGGAGAGCTGGCCGAGGACGGACAGCTGGGTTTTGGAGAGGTTCTTCATGCCTTGGCGGTGCGGGCACTTGTCACGGTGCCGTTGGTGGGTTCAATGAAGAAGTTGGTTTTCACCTCCCAGCGGAGGCCGAGGTCAGCGAGGGCACCCGCGCCGAGGTTGGCGGCCTTGATGGCGGGGATGTTGATTGAGACCTTGGGCTCCTCGATGGTGAGGTATTCTTTCTTGCCCTGAGCGTGGAGCGTGGCGGCCACATCGGTGAGCTTGCCCTGCATGGCTTTGAGAGCCGGTGCGGAGTCACGGTAGCCGAATGTGGCGAGCGTGGAGTGGCCGGAGCGGTTGCCCTCATCGAAGAGAGCTTTCTGGTTGGCGGTCTTTTTGAGGTATTTCTGGAATGCGGCTTGCAGTTCCTTGAGCTCGGCTTTCAGGGTATCAATCACGGTTGCAAATCGTGAAGCCACGGCGTTCATCTCGCGCTCCTGAGCGGATTCCTGCTCGGTGATGGAGGTCATCAGGGTCACGATTTTATCGGCCACCTTGCGGGCGGTTTCGGCATCATTGATGGTTGTAGTATTCATTGTTTTGTTTTTTGGGTTAAGGAAGGGATTTTATCGTCTGCGGGGATGAATCCCGCGTGGGTGAAGTAGTGAGCGGCGCGGTGTGCCAGGGCTTCTTCGGATGCGGTGTAGAGGCGGAGGCAATCCTGCATGCCGGGAGCGTGGCCGCGCACGGAGTAGCCACCGCTGCGCAGGTGCGAGATGGTAGCCACCAGCGGGCCGCGAGCTATGGTGTGAGGGTAGGTCATGAGGGGCGCATGGCACGGCGTGCAACGGGTTCGGTGAGGTTCAGGAGCTGCTGCACCGGGGCTGCAGCTACGCTTTCTTTGCGGTCGAGGAGTTCCTCGAATTTAGCCTTGCCGCCGGGTTTCACGGCGTGAGTTTTGAGCCAGCGGGCTACGCCGAGGGCATCACAGCTCACCACGCGCACGGCACCGAATTTGGGGCTGCGGTATTGAACGGCCACAGCGGTGGCGGATTCCGTGGCCATGGCGGTGAAGCCTGCGCGGTGCCACCCGAGGCGGGCGAAGATATCGCCCAGCTCGGAGGCAAGGAGGTTGGAGCGTCCGTCAATCATGGTATCAGGCGGGGCGGCGAGCCATGCGGGTAGCGGCGCGGATGAAGTCCGGCCAAGTGAGCGTGCGGCCCTCCTGCTGGGCGAAGCTGGCGGCGAGTTTGAGGCGGTGAACGTACTGGCCGAAGCATGAGGAGCGGGCCATGGCACCGATTTGCTGCTGGGTTTCGGCATCAGGTTCGGGCAGGCCGTAGGCTTCCCACACGGCCCGCACGTCTTTGTTGGTGGGCGTTTCCGGCAGGATTTCCCACTCGCCCCGGCGTTCGAGCTGGGCGAGGCGTTCGGCAAAGGGGCCTTTGGTCATCTCTCGTGCGCCGATGTCGGTGACGATAAGCAGCAGCCCGCACTTGCAGCGGTCAAAGAGTTCGCGCAGCACATCCAGCGCGTCTACCCCCTGTCGGCGGGTGAGCGCGAGGTGTACCTCATCGGCCACAATGAGGTGGCGTGGGCTGAGGTGAGCGCGGAGGCGGGTCATACCCTCCCAGGCATTGCGAGCCTTGGGCAAGCCTGCCGCCTCGGTGAGTTCGCGCACCAGCGTGGTGATAGTCGGGCGCGTGGGCATGCGGAAAAAGATGGTTGTCTCCGGGTACATCATCTTGTATTTTTCCACGGCTGTGGTCTTGCCTATCTGGCTCTTGCCGCATACGGTCACGCAGAGGTGGGCAGTCTTGGCTGCATCAGCCGCAGCCCAGATACGGCGTGCCATGGCGGTGGGGATGTGGTCGAGGTCTACACCCTCCACGCGCACCAGGGCGGAGAGGCGCTGGCGCTGTTCCTCCAGCTTGGCCAGCTGGTTGTCAGCGTTGCCTGTGTAGTTGCCCTCAATGAGGGCGTTGAGCACCTTGTGAGAGATGCCCAGCTCCTCGGCTGCCTTGGTTTTGGTCATGCCGGGCTGGGTCATGTAGGTATCACGCAGCCAGGTGCGTGCGGGGTGGTTCAGTTGTGTTTCGGTCATGTTGTTGAGTTCGGGTTCTGCCGCCGCTGCGGAGCAGCTTTGGCGTGAGTACTAATAGTTAAAAGAAGAGGATTCGTAGGCATCCGGCAGGCCGAGGGGGCTTCGCGTCTCGCCATGCTCGCTTGCTACGCCCACCCAGGGTCCGGGTTCAAGGTCTTCATGTTTGGCGCGGGAGGCCAGTTTGCGGGTGGTGCGGGCATCAGCCAGGCCGAGGGGGTCAAAGGCTTCTCCGCGTGTCACGGCGCGGTTGTACTCCAGCTGGGCGAGGTGTTCAGCGGTATCAGGTGCCACCATGTTCTCAATGCGGGCCAGCTCCTCGGCGCGGCGGTGCATCACATCACCGAACACTCGGAGCTTGGCCGCTTCATCCACATGCATGGCGCGGTGGTAGATGGGGGCGGCACCCAGCACGCGGTTCTTGTCATCCAGCACAAAGAGCTCCTCGGAGAACGGATTGAGCACGCCGAAGAAGTCCTGGCCGGAGGGCAGCTGCCATGTGTGGCCGCGAGCATCCAGCACCTCGGTCTTGAAGAGGAGCGTGCGGTGGTGGCGCTGGCGGGATTCTATGTGGAAGCACCCTCCACGCGCGGAGAGTTTGAATTTACGGTGGGCACCCATGAGGGCCACGCATTCGGCGGGGGTGAAGCGCACCAGCTCATTGCCGGGGAGCAGCTGGCTGGCGCTCCATGCCTCAGCGGGGGAAAGTTTACGCAGGCGCATGCGCTCGGGTTTGCGCTCAATGAGCTGTTGCGCTTCGGCGAGATCTTCGGCGCTCATGGTGGTCATGAGCTGCCAGCCGTCCTGCGCGTTAAAGGAGAATTCGGGGGAGCAGAAGCCGCATTCCTCCCAGCCCTCCAGCTGGTGGTCGGTGCGGTTGTTGATGCCACCCACCACCTGCGCGAGGAAGTCACCGAGCTGCGCAAGGGTCATGGAGAAAGGAGCGAGTGCCAGGGCACGCTCAGCAGGGAGCGTTTCGCCCGCTTTGATAAGGGCTTTTTCATGCTCCAGCAGTCCGTGGAGCTTCTCGGGTTCGGTTCTGTTTCGCCCGGCCTGAGTGAGCACACCGTCCATGCGGTTGTGCAGCAGGTTGTGCCAGCTTTCCAGCTCAGCCTTGAAACGCGGGTTGCCCACGCCCCTGCCACCGAAAGCACCGGCTTGGCGGCGCCCTGTCATGCCGGAGCGTTCCACGGTGATTTTGCCGCCGGAGATGATAGCGAGCTGCTCCTCCACCGCCTGGCTGATAGCGGCGGTTCCGTGCTCGCACACCAGCACCGTGCCGCGTTTGGAGTAGCCCACGTTGTAGAGATAATTGCAAAGGAGGTAGAGCATCTCGTCAGAGTTGAGCTGCAGGCTTTTTCCATCCTCCCCCTTCGTGCGCAGCTTGGTGAACCAGGAGAGGCGCATGCCGGTGTAGCGGTCAATGCAGCCGAGCTGCAGCGGGCGGCCAATCTGGAGCTTGCCGTTGCCGTCATAGCCCTGCACATGGCAATCCAGCCACACGTCATCGAAGCTCACCACCGCCGCAGGCCACATGCCCGCGCGGGTGGAGAATACCTGCGCCAGCTCGGCATACCCGGCACGCACGCCCTCATGCAGTACGCGGAGGGCTGCGGCATCAGGCATGCGGCGGCACAGGTTATCGTAGCTCCAGCCCTCGGGCAGCGGCATGTTGGGCGCGTAGTTCATGCCCTCGTAGCCGGGTATGGTCTTGCAGGTGTACCACTCGTTGTACAGCTCCTGCACGGCGGTGCGCATGGAGCGGTTGTGGCGAGCCACCAGCTTGGCAAGGTGAGCAATGAAGCAGCGCTGAGCCGTGCGAGCGCCTGCCCTGTTGGCAGCCACCGTGCGGCGGTCTACCAGGCACAGCCACGTGCGGGGAGCGGCCAGCACCTCGCCCGTCTTCTTGTCCTGCTTGCCATTCTTCCAGTCATAGAAGAGTCGGCGCATGGTCTGCATGGAGAGCGGGCGGCTGGCGGCACCCTCCAGCCCCGCGAGCTTGGCGCTCACATCCACGGCCGCCTGCGCGAAGTGGTGAGTG
>JAEIGA010010323.1_pt1 | contig 14154 bp, 13 predicted proteins | sample 9270691 | NCBI WGS metagenome assembly JAEIGA01 (sample SAMN17057246, study PRJNA624740) | gut metagenome | biome: biome; isolation source: fecal sample | host: Bos grunniens | place: China: Xizang | collected 2019 | reverse complement strand
GGGCATAATGCAAAATTTCGGCTAAACCCTTGACAATCGAGAGCAACTGTGATAATATAAATAGGCGCTTTAAAGCGCACTTGACTTGCGCTGTTAGCTCAGCTGGATAGAGTGTTTGGCTACGAACCAAAAGGTCAGGGGTTCGAATCCCTTACAGCGCGCCAGAAAAAAGCAGCCTTCGGGCTGCTTTTTTAACTAAATCCACCCTATTGGGTGGATGAAATATTGCTACGCAATGTGAAATTCTCGCTTTGCTTGAATGAAATCGCTGCGGCGGTGGGTGGATTTTATTTCACTTAATGCGTCAGCGTTAAATTTCACAATCCGTCAGGATTATTTCATATTTTTGCAAGAAAATATTTCATTTGAAGCATTTTCAGCAAATCTGTTATGAACACTCGCATCAGGAAAGTCATTACAACGTCAGTTGTGATGGCTTTTTGTTTTGTTTGGGATTCGAAGGATAAGCGGCACAGCGCAACAGTACGGCGTACTGTTGTGACCGCGAACGACCAAGCGTCTGCAGACGTACAAGTCGAATCTCTGATTCTCCACCCAAAATCCTCATTTGCAGAATGGTTTTTACTGTTTATCAAACTCCTCTATTTTTCAATCTTAAAAATAAATAATCAAAAGTATGCGGCAATTTATAAACCAATCTATTTCAACCAATCTTTTACAAATATTTTTCTCACTTGTTTTTGAAGTAAAAGCAAATAATCTCTCGTAAGAAATACTCTCGCAAGAAATCTTTAAAAAACCTTGACATTTCATTCTACATACTGTAGTATAGGTACGTACTACAAAATGTAGAATAGGCGAGGAGTTGTTGCTATGAAAATTTTGCAAATGGGTTCTGTTGAATCGGATTTTGCGGATATTATTTGGTCAAATGAACCAATCACATCTTCTGAACTTGCAAAAATCAGCGAACAGAAACTAAAATGGAAAAAAACAACCTCTTTCACGGTGTTAAAAAGGCTGTGCAATAAAGGCATTTTCAAAAACGAAAAAGGTATCGTAACCTCACTCATATCTCGAAGTGATTTTTATTCAATGCAAAGCAACAATTATGTTGAGGAAAACTTTAACGGTTCTCTGCCTGCCTTTCTTGCTGCTTTCACTGCAAGAAAAGCACTTTCAAAGAAAGAGATTGATGAAATCAGAGCGATGATTGATTCTTTTAAGGAGAAATGATTATGGACTTATTCTTAAAAATCCTTAATATGAGTTTCTCTGCTGCTTGGCTGATTTTTGCAGTTATATTTGTCCGTTTTTTACTGAAAAAATCGCCAAAATATATAAGTGCGTCACTTTGGGGATTAGTTGCCTTCCGTCTTATATTTCCTTGGTCAATTAAAAGCGTGGTCAGCCTTATTCCGAGTGCAAAACCAATACCCGAAGATATTGTTTATTCTCCTTCTCCCTCTGTCAACAGCGGATTTGAAACAGTTGATAATGTTATAAATCCTATTATATCTCAAAGTCTTGCACCAAAAATTGGTGAAAGTGTAAACCCCGTTCAAATATTACTTTTTGTCTGTTCGATAATTTGGCTTATAGGAATTGCTGCTATTGTAATTTTTTCGCTTATCAGCTATATTAGTTTATCAAAAAAAATAAAAGAAAGCGTTGAATTGTCAGAAGGCGTTTACCGTTGCGATGGTATTGACATGCCGTTCATTATCAGTATTATTAAGCCTAAAATCGTTCTTCCGTCAAGCCTAGATCCAGAGCAGGCGAAATATGTAATAGCTCACGAAAAAGCACACCTTAAACGCTTTGATCATTTGCAAAAACTTTTAGGCTACGTGTTGTTGACCGTTCATTGGTTTAACCCGATTTGTTGGATAGCATATAAGCTTTTTTGCGTGGATATTGAACTTGCCTGTGACGAAAAGGTAATAAAAGAATTTGATACTGTCGGTAAGAAGCAGTATTCGAAAACGCTTTTTGATCTCAGCGTCAGCCGAAAAACAATTTACTCCTATCCTCTTGCATTTGGAGAGGTTGCAGTTAAGGACAGAATCAAGAATATTTTGAACTACAAAAAACCGACGTTTTGGGTAATTGCCGTATCGGTTCTTGCTGCTATATTGCTTGCCGTGTTCTTTATAACTGACCCTGAAACCCAACCGACTTCAGATGAAATGACGATTTCTTCAACAACGCAAGCCGAATCCGGTCGGACGGAGCCGGCATCAACTAAGCCGACTTACAGCATGACAGAGTCACAAGTATCGTTAACGGTTGCGCAGGCAATGCCGTATAGCGGAAAAATCGGCACTCTGACATGGAGCATTGACGAAAAAGGAACCTTCCGCCTTGACGGCGAGGGGGAGCTTCGTGATTTTGAAGGTCCTGATATGGAGATAACACCGTGGCATCATCATGCCGACAAAGTCAAAAAAATGATTATAGGTGACGGTGTTACAAAAATCGGAAGCTATACTTTCCCCGGATTAACAAATTTAAAGCAGGTTCATTTCGGAAAAAGCGTTAAATATATAGGTGCTTGTGCCTTCTGCAGTTGCCCTATTGAAGATTTGAAATTGAATGACGGTCTGAAAGAAATAGGTTATGCTGCATTTTCTCAAGCATCTGCAAAAGAGCTTGTCATCCCTGACAGTGTAGAGAAACTTGGTCATGATGCAATTTCCGGAAATTTTGATACCGTAAAAATAGGTAAAGGGTTGAAAGATTTTACATATTCTTCTTTTATAACTCCTGCAAAAAGATTCATTGTTGACCCTGAAAATGATTTTCTCAGTAATGACTCCCATGGGGTTCTTTTTAATAAAGACAAAACGGAATTGATAAGATTTCCCGTTGCAAGTGATATAGAGAAATATGAAATACCGAATACCGTAAAATATATTTTTGGTGATAACGGTTATGACTTTTACGGTGCGTTTTCAAACTACGGAGATACCTATAATCTTAAAAGTGTGGTTATTCCTGAAAGCGTTGAAAGTATCGGCGGAGCGGCATTTTGGGAAAGCAGAGGTTTGACAGATATTAAAATAGGTTCAAATATAAAGCATTTGGGCGGATATGTTTTCGGCAACACCGGCTATTGGCTTGATGAATCAAACTGGGAAAACGGTGTTTTGTATCTTGACAATTATCTGATTGATTCAAAGGAAGAAAAATGTTCGTCTAAGCTTGAAATAAAAAACGGAACATTCTTGATAGGTGGTTGGGCTTTTGCGAATAATCGAAGCATAGAAAACTTAATCATTTCCGATTCCGTTAAGATTATCTGTGAGAGTGCGTTTGGTTGGTGTGAAAATTTAAAGACGGTTGACCTGGGTGCGGGCGTTGAAATCATTGGAGACAGAGCTTTTTGCGGATGCGAAAACCTGAGAAGCATAGATATTTCTGACAGCGTAAAACATTTAGGCAAAAATTCTTTTTCGGGTTGCAGGGGTATGAGATCTTTATCAATCGGAAAAGGCGTTACCGAAATACCGCAGGAGTGTTTCTCTTTTTGCGAAAGCCTTAAAACTATATCATTTACTTCAAATGTCAGAAAGATTGGTGACAAGGCATTTAATGATAACAAAGATCTTAGTACCGTTTACTATTACGGTACCAAGGAACAATGGGGAACTATCGAGGTCGGCGAAGACAACACACACCTGAAAAATGCAAATATAGTTTATCTTGACGGAACAATAAACTAATCACAAAGCGATTATCTGAAAAATTTATTCATTGAATCCGTTATGAACACTCGTACCAATTAAGAACCATAACTTTTGTTATGGTTCTTAATTTTTTAAGTAAGGGATTCGAAAGCCCGTTAAGAAAACATTCCGGGGGGAACAAAATAAAACCTGCACAATCCAAGTGCAGGTCTATTTTTTGTCTGTTAAACCAAGAATATAGTCAACCGATGTTTTATGGAATTTTGCAATGGCAATCAAAACCTCGGGAGGAATTGTTCTTTCTCCGCTTTCATAATAGGCATAAGTTCTTTGGGGAAGATTAATTGCATTTCCCATTTCATGTTGCGTTAAATCGGCATCTTCTCTTAAATCTCGGATTCTTTGAAACTTCATATCATCACCGATTTTTATTATACGAAGAACAACCTGTTCTATTGACATTAAGAACATATTGTTCTATAATGACGGTGAAATATATTTTTTGTATGGTTTGCAATGTTATTATGCAGAAAATACAACAGATATATTCGCAAATATTTTATTTGGAAGAGAGGATTTTTATTATGTTGAAAAAAGCAGTTTCGTTACTCATGGCGTTAATACTCACTCTTTCTGTTTTCTCAATCAATGTTTTTGCTTATCAGGAAGAATCTGAAATTTCTTTTACTACCGAGATTTCCCCAAGCGAAGAAATGCTTGACACAATCGGACAATTTTTAATCGGAGAAACAAGTGAAGAAGACCTTAGCATGAACAGACCCCTTTACGGCAGCTGTAAATATTATAAAGTTAAAACAAGTGGCGTACCGTTCTTTTTATTTTTCCTTTTCTTCCTTACTCCTAAAGTTACAATAAAAAACAACAGTTCATCAACAATGGTTATTGATATGTTCGATCATAATTATAATCATGTTCGCAGTGCAAGACTCGGAGCATATGAAAAGGGTCAAATTACTTTCCCGAAGAGAGCAACATATTATATTTCCTGCTCATATGCAGATGCCAGTGTTTCCGGAAACATGCTTGCAAGTGTAAGCTATCTGGGAAACAGCGCGTTGTTTAATTAATTTCTGAACAATTTAAAAGAGCGAATCACTCCTGTGATTTGCTCTTTTGATGTATTATCTTGACACTCTTTAAAATAATAAGTATAATTATGACAAATAAATAAAGGAGAATTTGTTATGAAAAAAGTTTTATCAATCATTCTCGTTTTAACTGCTGTTTTCACTTGCCTGACAGCGTGCTCTGTTAAGCCTGAAAGCATCACACTCTCTGCAGACAAAATGACAATTAAAACCGGCAATTCACAAGCTGTTTCATATGAGATTTTGCCCGAAAACACTTCAGACAAAACCGTTATATGGACTTCGTCGGATAACAACATTGCTTCGGTCAATGAGGTTGGTGTTATTACTGCGAACAATGCGGGCGAATGCACTATAACCGCAAAATGCGGTGAGTTGACCGCAACGCTGACTGTTACAGTAGAAAAACCCGTAGAACAGCTCATTCTCAATAAATATGAGCTTACACTTACTGAAAATGAAACATTTTCTCTCACCTGCACAATTCTTCCCGAAGATGCTACAGATAAAAAAATAACATGGACATCCTCTGACGCATCAATTGCAAAAGTGGATGAACACGGTTTGGTTACTGCATTGAAAACCGGTAAATGCACAGTAACCGCAACCTGCAACGAAAAGATTGCTACAGCTAACATTACCGTAGAGAAAAAAGTTGAAGAAACAAAAGCAACCCAGCCTTCAAAACCCAAGAAGAAAATAAATTTTGAAGAGTTATACGAAACATATTGTAACACAAATCAATTCTGGTCAAGACTCGGTTCTGACGGAAGTTACATAAGCATTGACACCAATCCCTATAATGTTGATCAGGGTTTAGGCGATAATCCGTTTGCAATCAGAGCTGTTAAACAGCTTAATGAGGCAATGAACCTTCCTTCATATTTAAATGATGAGATAAACGCTACAAACTCTCTTATGGGAAGACGTGAAGAAACATTTTCAGACCTTGGAATTAAAGTTATCTGGTCATATCACCCCGACAACGGTCTGGAAATTACATACAGATATATTTAAAATTAAAACTTATAACAAAAAGAGCGAATCATCTTCCGATGATTCGCTTTTGATTTTTATCTTTTAAAATCCGCCGCCGAGAACGATGTTATAACCGATATCGGCTGTTGCTTTCTTAACCATAAGACCGCTGATGTCAAGATTCTTGATTGTTACGCTTGCGGTGTAATCCCATGTTCCTTTTTCGATAATTCCGTTCTGATTAATCTTAACCTTAACGGTGGCATTGTTATAATAAATCTTGATGTCTGCATATTCTGTGTCGATTTCAAACTGCGGGAATTCGGCAACAGCAACGGAAACATCGCCGAGAACGGTGATTGCGTGACCAACGGTGCCACTCATGTTGTGACCGTGTTTGCCGTCTGTCTGCTCTTTCAATGTCATTTCAACAACGGTGTAATTGCCGCTTTTATATGCTTTGACGGATTTTGCATCTGAAGCAACGAGATTCTGATAGCCGCCGGTTATGCCGTCGAATGTTGCTGAATTCTTCTGAAGAACGCCGTTGATAGCAGGGAGAGCAACCTTATCAATGAAGAATCCGCCAACGCCGTTACCTTCGCCGATAACGAGGCTGCCGAGAGTCATTGTCTGCGAATGCTGAACTGAAGGATGGCTCTTTAAAGCAGCAGCTTTATAGAATTCGATAATCTCTTCAGCTGACCATTCTGCGGGGTCAGCGGAAAGAGCTGCGGTTGTTGTTTCTGCATCGGTTGTGGTTTCCGAAGGCTCTGAAACGGGCTGAGTTTCAACAGAAGCATCGGTTGTTGTTTCGGGTGCCTGTGTTTCTGAAATGACTTCAGCGGTGGTGGTTGTTGTGTCTTCTGTGTTGTTGTTACAAGCAGCAAAAGCAACAAGCATAGCAAGTGATAATAAAATTGCAATTATCTTTTTCATAAAAATCCCCCTGAATGGTTTATGTTATTATATTATAGTATGTAAAAGATAAAGTCAATGAATAATTTATAAATTAATGCGATAATATGTTTGAAAAAATCAAAACCGCCCGTGATTTTTCACGGGCGGTTAATCTTGCTTTATTTATCTTCTTTGGGCTTTTTCTTTGCAGTTGCACGGTTGAGAATTGCAACTGTAAGAATGATAATGCCGGTTACGATGAAGATTCCGAGCATTCCCTTGCCCATGATGGGAAGAGCGCTGACGAATTTATCGGGAGTGAAGGCGAACTGATATTGCATAGCCTGTTCGGTTGTTTCTGCAATCTGTTCAATAATCTGTGTTGTCTGTTCCATTTTATTGCCTCCTTAATTAGTTAACAAGTGCGCCAACGATTGTAAGGATAAGACCGCCGGCGATAACCGATGCAATCTGACCTGAAACATTAACGCCGATTGCGTGCATGAGAAGGAAGTTCTGATTATCCTCTGCAAGACCCATTTTATGAACAACACGTGCTGACATGGGGAATGCGGAGATACCTGAAGCACCGATCATGGGGTTTATCTTGTTCTTCATGAAGAGGTTCATGAACTTTGCAAGCATAACGCCGCCGAAGGTGTCAACGATGAATGCAACAAGACCGAGACCCATAATAAGAAGTGTATCTACTCTGAGGAAATCCGCTGCAACCATTTTTGAAGCGATTGTAAATCCGAGGAAGATTGTAATGAGATTTGCAAGAACGTTCTGTGCTGTTTCGGAAAGTGAATTAAGAACGCCGCATTCTCTGATAAGGTTACCGAACATAAGGAAACCGATAAGTGCTGTTGCATCGGGAGCAACCATACCAACGATGATTGTTACAACGATGGGGAAGAGAATCTTTGTGAGCTTTGAAACCTTCTTACCTGTATAGTTCATACGGATAAGACGTTCTTTCTTTGTTGTGCAGAGCTTGATGATGGGAGGCTGAACAATAGGAACAAGAGCCATATATGAATAAGCCGCAACCATGATAGCCGCTGTGTAGTTTGAATCAAGCATATTTGCAACGAAGATTGATGTGGGACCGTCTGCCGCACCGATGATTGCGATTGAAGCCGCATCCTTGAGTTCGAAACCGAAAACGGATGAAAGACAGAGTGTGAAGAAAATACCGAACTGAGCTGCTGCGCCGAAAATCATAAGCTTGGGATTTGTCAGAACAGGCTCAAAGTCAATCATTGCGCCGATACCGATGAACAGAATAAGCGGAAAAAGCTCGTGGCTGTCGATACCGATTTCGAAAAGGAAATCAATAACACCTCTTACACCCGAAGCCGCCTCGCCGGGTTCAACAGGAGGAATGGGCAGGTTAACAAGGATTGCGCCGAAGCCCATGGGGAGAAGAAGAGTAGGTTCCATTTCTTTTTTGATTGCGAGGAAAATCAACAATCCGCCGATTATCCACATAATGACTTGCTTGTAGTCAATGAACGCTAAATTTCCAAAAATGTCTGTCATAATTCCGGTTATAAATTCCATTTTGAAAATCCTTCCTTTCTTTGAACAAAATCGAAGTTATAATACCATCTTTCCAAAAAAATTTCAAGGCAATTTGTAAATTTTTATAAAATTTAAATGTATTTACTCACCTTTGGATTTCACCCAAAAAATAACAGCAGAATCTTTTTCTGCTGTGAAAAATCAAAATTTGCATATAAAAGCATAGCAAAAATGCGAAAATCAACTTGTTTGTAGTGCAAATCCACGAAATTATGCAAGATTTTAAAATAACACTTGCAAAAAAGAACTGCATAATATATTATATATAGGATTCAGTTTTTACTTCGGAGGTCATCAAAAATGGAAATTCAGAACTTATCCCGTGAGCAGCTTCAGGAAAGACTTGCAGCTCTCACTGAAAAATATAATGAATATAAGTCAATGGGTCTCAAGCTTGATATGTCAAGAGGCAAGCCCGGTGCAGACCAGCTTGAAATAACAAACGATATGCTCGACCCCGCACTTCTCGGAGATTACAAGGCATCAAACGGTTTTGACGTGCGTAACTACGGTATTCTTGACGGTATTCCCGAATGCAAAAAGCTCTTTTCGGAAATTCTTGATGTCGTACCCGAAAATCTCATTGTTTTCGGCAACGCAAGCCTTACAATTATGTATGACTATATTGCACAGTGCATGATTTTCGGTGCAGGCGCAGAACCCTGGGCGGCACAGAAAGGAATCAAATTCCTCTGCCCCGTTCCCGGCTATGACAGACACTTTGCAATTCTTGAGCATTTCGGAATAGAAATGATTAATATTCCCACAAACGAAAACGGTCCCGATATGGACATAATTGACGAACTTATCAAAGATGAAAAAGTAAAGGGTATCATATGCGTTCCCATGTATTCAAATCCCTCGGGCACAACCTATTCGGATGAAACAGTGCGCCGTTTTGCTTCTCTCAAGCCTGCTGCAAAGGATTTCAGAGTTATCTGGGACAATGCATACTGCATTCACCATGTTAACGATACTCATGACAAACTTCTCAACATATTTGAGGCTTGCAAAGAAACAGGCAATGAAGATTATTTCATCGAAGTCACTTCAACTTCAAAGGTAACCTTCCCCGGAGCAGGCATTTCCGTTCTTGCCGCTTCCGATGCAAACATCAAAGCAGTAAAGAGCAGAATGACAATCCAGACAATCGGTTACGATAAAATCAACCAGCTCCGCCATGTCAACTATCTCAAAAACAGAGCAGGCGTTGAAGCTCATATGGATAAGCATGCCGCTATTCTCAAACCCAAGTTTGATGCAGTTCTTGATGCATTTGAAAAGAATCTTGCAGGTAAGGGAATTGCTTCATGGACAAATCCCAACGGCGGTTACTTCATCAGCCTTGATGTTTACGAAGGCTGCGCAATAAGAACCGTTGCACTCTGCAAGGAAGCAGGCGTTACTCTCACAGGCGCAGGCGCAACCTTCCCCTACGGTAAAGATCCCGAAGATAAAAATATCCGCATTGCCCCCACCTTCCCGTCAAGGGACGAACTCTGCAAGGCGGTTGAGATTCTTTGCCTTTGCGTTGAGATTTCCGCAATAGAAAAGATTCTCGGTTAAGTCAGACTTAACTGATTCCCATTTTTTCAAAGAAGCTCTCTGAGCTTATACCTTCAGGTCTGTTATATCTTCCGATCCCGAAAAGTGATTCGGGGTCGGATTTTTTTATTTTGTTGACTGTTTCTTCACAGGTCAGAGTCATTTTAAATCCGCATTCTTTAAGTATTTCCGTGCTTTCTCGGCTGAAGCTTCCGAAAGGAAAAGCAAATGCAACGGGAGTTTTTCCTGTGTTGTTTTCCATCGCTGTTTTCATTTTTGCCACATCCGAGCATAAAAATTCACGGTACTGCTCAACACTTTCATCTTTTTTCTTTTTTATACCTGAACGGTTACCCGTATTTTTATGTAAATCAAAAGAATGGCTCTCTATTTCAATCACATCACCATACGACATCTCTTTTATCTGCTGCCAGTTCAGATAAGAATAATTGAGATTATGGTCATCAATTTCGGTGTAATAATCCGCAAGTGCGCCAACAACAAAACCAACCGCTGTAAAACCGTATTTCTTAAGCATAGGCAACGCATATTCATAAAGCGATTCATTGCCGTCATCAAAGGTTATCATTATTGGTTTTTCAGGCAATTCCCCTTTTCCCTGCGAAAAATCTACAAGCTGTTTTAACGTTATGCTCCGATATCCTTTCGATTTCAGAAAAACCAGATCCTTTTCAAACTGCTCAAGAGTAAGCACATATTTCCCCGATTTTTTCGGGTTTTTTGTTAACTGATGATACATCACAACCGGCAAATCCGAAACTTCTCCGTCAAACAAAGACGAAACAGGTGCAACACTCACTGCGGCACACATAAAAATTGCACATGTCAGAATTATTGCGATAAACGAAACTGCTGTCCTGCTGAGCTTTATAATCATATAAACACCTTCTTTATTTAATAATATTAACAAATGAAGCTGAATAGAATATGTTCCTTACGACAAAATATTATATAATTTTCCTATATAATATTGAATTTTATGATTTTATAGATTATATTTAAAATGAAAGATTATTTCAGGAGGTAGAACATGACAGTCTTTAATTTTATTTCCCTTCTGGGCGGTCTGGCTCTCTTTCTTTTCGGAATGAGCACGATGTCGGGAGGTCTTGAAAAAACCGCTGGCGGCAAACTTGAGAAAATCCTGAAAAAAATGACAGACAGACCCATAAAAGCTCTGTTTCTCGGCATTGTAATAACAGCAACAATCCAATCTTCATCGGCAGTTACCGTTATGCTTGTAGGTCTTGTAAATTCAGGAATAATGCAACTCGGGCAATCAGTCGGTGTAATCATGGGTTCAAATATCGGAACAACCGTTACGGCGTGGATTCTGAGCCTTGCAGGAATAGAAAGCGATAATTTCTTTGTCAGCCTTCTGAAGCCTTCAAGCTTTTCTCCGATAATCGCTTTCATCGGAATTCTGCTTGTTATGGTAGCCAAAAAAGATCGTTTAAAGGAAATCGGCGGAATCTGTCTCGGATTTGCCGTTCTTATGTTCGGCATGGAAATGATGAGCGATTCCATGTCACCGCTTTCTGAAATGCAGGAATTCCGTGAACTGATGGTTATGTTCAATAATCCCATTCTCGGTCTGCTCATAGGCATTGTTATGACCGCCGTTATTCAGAGTTCATCAGCAACGGTCGGTATTTTGCAGGCACTTTCGCTCACGGGAGCGCTCTCCTATTCAATGGCCATTCCCATCATAATGGGTCAGAATATAGGCACTTGCATAACTGCGCTGATTTCAAGTATAGGAGTCAGCAAAAATGCAAAACGTGTTGCCGCAATTCATGTTTATTTCAATCTTATCGGCACTGCCGTTCTGCTCACTCTTTTCTATATTATAAACTCTATATTTGACCTTGCATTTGCAGATTTGCCGATTGCACCTGCAGGCATAGCAACAGTTCACAGCATATTCAATCTTTCAACAACATTACTGCTCTTCCCCTTTACAAAACTGCTTGAAAAGCTTGCGGTTAAAACCGTCAGGGATAAAACAACCGAAGAAAAAAATCAGACTTTTATCGACGAGAGACTGCTTCTTACCCCTGCTATTGCCGTTTCGGAATGCCGTAACCATACTGTCAGCATGGCAAAACTTGCTGTTGAAACAATAATCAGTTCAATTTCAATCATTGATAAATACGATTCGAAAATCGCAGAAAAAATATTTGAAAGCGAACAGAAACTTGATGAGTACGAAGATAAGCTCGGTTCATTCCTTGTTAAGGTTGCAAGCCATGATATTTCACATGAAGACAGCGACACCGTTGCTTTGCTGCTGCATGCAATAGGCGATTTTGAAAGAATCGGTGACCATGCACTCAACATCATGAAAGCCGCAAAAGAGATTAACGATAAGGATATTGTTTTTTCGGATAAGGCAAATGCTGAACTTAAAGTTGCAACCAATGCAATAAAAGAAATCCTTGAAACTGCCGTTAATGCATTCGCAGAAAACGATACAGCGCTTGCGCTGAATGTTGAGCCTCTTGAACAGGTTATCGACGGACTTCTCTCCGAAATAAAGAACAGACATATCAACCGTCTTACCGGCGGCAACTGCACAATCGAGCTCGGATTTGTCCTTTCGGATTTGCTGACAAACTACGAAAGAGTTTCCGACCACTGTTCAAATATCGCCGTTTGTCTTATTCAGCTTAACCATTCCGAACTCAATGCTCATGAATATCTTAACAACTATAAGCTTTCCGGCAGCAAGGAATTCACCGAAAAATTTGAAAAATATAATCAAAAATATATTTTATCATAAAAGGATGTTGAAAATGAAATACAATCGACTTATAGCCGCTTTTATTGCCGTTGCAATGATTTTCATGCTTGGCGCCTGCGGTGAAACACAAAAAGATATTATAACAACCACAGAACCGATAAGCGCCGAAACACAAGACGGCAACACATTCACATTTGAAGTTGTTGACGCAACCGGCAACAAAACTCAGTTACCGGTTATGACAGATGTAAAAATACTCGGAGATGCTTTGCAAAATCTCGGATATATAAAGGGCGAACAAGGTCCGTACGGTCTTTATATCAAAGAAGTCAACGGAATCACAGCCGATTATGATGTTGACGGCACCTACTGGGCATTTTATGTTAACGATGAACTGTCTATGAAAGGCGTTGACCAGACTGAAATTGTTGACGGTGCGATTTACTCTTTCAGAGTAGAAAAAGGATAAAAAAATTACCGCTGAAGCCATAAGGTTTCAGCGGTTTATATTTTGTTATCAGAGTTTTGAAGCAAGATAAGCTGCCCCGAGTTTGTTGGCATCATTACCCATAAGAGCTTTGACAACCTTTACTTTTCTGAAGCTTGCCATAAGCTCCGTTTGCAGCCGCTCATTTATTTTTTCCGTTATGTATGCCTCGTTCATAATTCCTCCGCCTGCTACGATAAGCGACGGATTGAAAATATAAACAAGTCCTTTCAGACCGATTACGATTTCATCAATCCAGCTATCGATAACAAAGCGGATTTCAGGGTCATCAAAATTCTCAAAAATCTCTCTGCCGTTCATTTCTCTGCCTGTTTTTTCGGCAACATCTCTCACAAGTGCGCCTGCCGAAGCATATGCTTCGTAGCAACCGCAGCCGCCGCAGGTGCAGCTTCTGCCGCCTGCATGAGTAACAATATGACCGAATTCACCTGCCGAAAAAGAATTGCCCGTAAACAGCTTATTGTCAAGGTAAATTGCACCGCCTATGCCCGTGCCATAAGTAAGGCATATAAAGCTGTCGCAGTCTTTTGCAGCGCCGAAAGCAGCCTCACCTATTGCCGCAGAATTCACATCATTCTCAACTGCGGTCGGGATGCCTGTTTCAGCTTCGATTATTTCTTTAATCTTTGTGCCCGTGTAGCCGGGAATGCTGTCGGTCGCATAAACGATTTCGCCTTTTATGCTGTTGACCTGACCTGCAGTTGAAATTCCTATGCGGTCAATACCGTCACAGTTTTTTATGATTTCAACAACCCGCTCAATTATTCTTTTACCGCCTTCATGGGCGTTTGTGGGAATGGATTTTTTCTCGGTCAGATTAAAATTCTCATCACAGAAAGCATATTTAATTTCTGTTCCGCCGATATCAAATGCAAGAATTTTCATTTGATTTCCTCCGATAAAACATAAGGGACGACAAACATCGTCCCCCTGAAATTATTTTCTGGATTCTTCGAGCGCTTTAACAAAGCGTTTTGTGATATCCATGGGTCTTGTTATTGCGGTTCCGACTACGGCTGCATGTGCACCGCTTTCGAATGCTTTAACAAGCTCATCGGGCGCCCAGATACCGCCCTCGGCAATAACGGTTGCGCCGAGTTCTTCCTTATAGCG
>JAEIGA010010322.1_pt1 | contig 14156 bp, 13 predicted proteins | sample 9270691 | NCBI WGS metagenome assembly JAEIGA01 (sample SAMN17057246, study PRJNA624740) | gut metagenome | biome: biome; isolation source: fecal sample | host: Bos grunniens | place: China: Xizang | collected 2019 | reverse complement strand
CTCTGCTGATACTTGTGGAGTCTCCTCGTTGATGCTGTTCTGCTCTGTAAACTCAGTCGTAGCGGCATTGACAGCCTCGTTAGGAGTACTCGTGATGTTCAGCTCCTGTGGCTGTACATCCGATTTGATACTTTCGCTCATTCTTTGATTTTTTTGGTTTATAAAAATACAACGCAAAGAACAATGTGGCTCTCCATCTTGCAACGGAAAACCCACTTGTCTTTCTGTAGTTTCTGCAAATATAATGGATATTTTAAGAATTGGTTTAAAATTTTGAGAAAAAAGTGTGCCTGTAGTGCGAAATGGAAATAAAACCTGACAGCCACCAGTCTGGCGGTTGTCAGGTTTTTCGTGTAATATACTCCTTTGTGGATGTTATTCCAATTCTACATCAATTATACATGGGAAGGCATAACTGCGGTCGTTACGCAGGTTGAGGCTGCGGTGCAGGTTGGCGATTGTGCGGCGTGGCTTGACGCGTGCAATCTTCTTGCCCTTATAACGGATGGTGACCTTTTTGTCAAGGTTGACAAGGTGGTCGTTCAGGTAGATGGTGAGTCTGCTGTAGTCGCACTGCTCAATGTTGATGACATTGCCGTCAATGTTTGCAATGACGGTCTTTCCCTGCTCCACCTCGTCGGTGGGTGCGGTGAGCCAATAGAAATGCTCGCGTGTGACGAACTCCTGTCGCCATACAATCTGTTTGGGATAGGGGGCGCGGCGGTATTGTGACATCCAACCGAGTGCTGCAGTGTCGACACGTTCCATCCAGTGTCCTTTGCCTTCAATGATGTTGTTGCTGTGAAGATATTTGCCGGGGTGGGCAGCACTGAGCGAGTCCATGACCTGTGCTTTTTCCTTTGCTAGGATGTTGCGGTCGTAGTAGTGGTCGTTCTCGCCCATCCAAATCATGTATGGGGTGTTGATGAGGTTTACTTGTGATGACTCGCCGGGGTGGCCTGCCATCATTGATGCAGCAGCCCACTTGTCGGCCATACGGGGAGCAAGGCGCCACACCCCGTCGCCACCGGCCGAGTAGCCAAGAAGGTAGACTTTGTTGGGGTTTACGCCTTCAAACACCACGCAGGCCCTGATGAGATCCTCAAGCAGTTCGTCGAGTCCCTTGCGATGCCAAAGGTCCGATGTGTTCCAGGGTGCTCGTGGAGCGACATAGACACCCTCGAATGGTTCGTAAAGGTAAATCTGGTTATACCACTGCTCGTCGTTGACCTCTTTGGGGCAGTGACCGCCGCCATGCATGGAGATGTAGAGACTGCGGCCATCCTTTGGAGTGAGGCCGAACACGCGGGTTGCACAGGCGAGTTTGATGGAGTCGTGCGTGATGGTCATGCGTTGCCATTGCGGGCCGAGTTCGCGGGCGCTCTTTCTCAGCCATAGCGAGTCGATGATGATTGCGGCCTCGTCGCATTGAGCCTTGCTGAGTTTCTTGCTTGCGAAACGTTGTTGAACGAGTTCGCCTTGCGGCGCGTTCAGCCACTCTTTGAAATCGTCTACCTGCGCATTTGAATTGCTTGGTGCAAAAAGCAACAATGCCGCAATGGCGGCAATTGTCGTTATTATGCTTTTCATTTTCATCGTTTTATAACATTATTTTACTCAGAAGCATTGAAATTATCATATAGAAAGTCATACCGCTGAGGTCGTTGATAATCTGTATGAAGGGTCCTGTGGCAATCGCGGGATTGATGTTTATCCTCTCGAGTACCATTGGAACGAGCGTGCCGAATCCCGATGCAAAGAGCACTACCACAAAAAGACTGAGTGGAACGGCGAGTGTCACAATGTCTACGGCTCCGTACATGAAGAAGTTGTAGACGTATACCATCAGTGACAGGATGGTGGCATTGATTATTGCCACAACCATCTCCTTGAGGATGTGCCTGAAAATGTGCTTGGGGTTGAGTGAGTTGTTGGCCAGTCCCTGCACAGCAATGGCCGAAGACTGGGTGCCTACATTACCTCCCATACCTGCAAGCAGTGGGATGAAGAGTGCCATTTCGGGGTGGTTGCCCAGCGTGTTGGTGAAGCAGTTGAGCAGCAGTGACGAACCGATACCTCCAAGCATGCCGATGATGAGCCAGGGCAGGCGTGCCTTTGACTGCACGAAGACGCTGTCGCTGGTCTCGATGTCCTGGGTAAGACCGGCGGTGATCTGCTGGTCGTGCTCGGTCTGTTCGCGTACCTCGTCCATAATGTCATCTACGGTAATCTGTCCCACAAGACGGTTAATCTTGTCGACAACGGGAATGGCCACAAGGTTATACTTTTCAATGAGCATTGTTACCTCGTCAATGGGGGTGTCTACATCGACGCTGATGACGTTTGTCTCCATTACGTGCTTTACTTTTGACACCGATGGGCTGGTAATCATCTTCTTGAGCGGGAAAAGACCGCAAAGGCGTTCATCGTCGTCAACGACGTAGATGTAGTATATGTCGTCAAGTTCCTCGGCCTGTTGGCGCATCTCCTTGAGGCACTCGGGCATACTCCAGTTGCCGTTTACGACAACCATCTCTGTACTCATGAGACCACCGGCGGTGTCCTCGTCGTACTGCAAAAGGTCCACAATGTCACCTGCGAGTTCAATGTCCTGGATGTTCGAGAGCACCTCCTCCTGCTTCTCCTCGTCCATGTCGCGGATAATCTCCACCGCGTCGTCGGTGTCCATATAGTTGACAAAGCGCTTGGCGATGGCCTCGGATGGGAGCTCCTCGAGAAGGTCGTTTCGCAGGTCCTCGTCCATTTCAATGAGAGCGTCGGCTGCAGTCTCGTTGTCGAGTTGCCGGTAGAGGAAACGCGCCTGCTCAGTGGTCAACTCAAGGCAAATCTCGGCAATATCGGCAGGGTGTAGCCTTGACACGGCCTCCTGCAGCATAACAGAGTCCCTCTTGCCTATGAGTTCCTTTATGTGGTTAATGAATTCCTGTGTCATAAATCTCTGCTTTTATGCCAAATCACGTTCGACTTTGTTTGTCAACTCTATGAAATCCTCAATGGACAACTGCTCGGGGCGCTTGTCAAGGATGGGGTCGCTGAGCAACTGCGACTCCTTGCCCACAATCTGCTGTATTGAGTTACGCAGTTTCTTGCGGCGCTGGTTGAATGTCCCTTTTACAATCTTGCGGAACAGTTCGTCGTTGCACTCAAGTGACAGGCGGTTGTTGCGTTTCATGAGCACTACGGCGCTCTTTACCTTTGGTGGAGGCGAGAATACATTCTCGTCGACAGTGAAAAGGTATTCAACATCGTACCACAACTGAATGAAGATGCTCAATATGCCATACGCTTTTGTGCCGGGCTTGGCGGCAAGACGCTCGCCGACCTCTTTCTGTATCATTCCGCTGCAGTAGGGGATGAGTTCCTTGTAATCGAGCATCTTGAAAAAGATTTGGCTGGAGATGTTATAAGGATAATTACCTATGAGCATGAATTGTTCGCCACCAAACAGGCGATCGAGGTGCATCTTGAGGAAATCGTCGGGGATGATGTTCTCCTCCTGTAATTGTGGCAGGTTGGCGCAAAGATAGGCTACTGATTCCTCGTCAATCTCCACAACCTTCAGCGGGTGCTGCTTCTCGAGCAGGAAACGGGTGAGTACACCCATGCCCGGACCGACTTCGAGAATGGGAATTCCGGGGCAGACATCAACGGTGTCTGCTATTCTCTTTGCAATGGACAAGTCTATGAGAAAATGCTGTCCTAATCTTTTTTTTGCCGTTACTTCCTTCATCGTCCAGTCGCTTTTTTATTTAATAATGCTTAAAAAAGCAGTTTCTTTTCAATAATTATTTTATCTTTGCGATGATACTTGCGCCGAATTGACGCCGTCGCAATGTTGCAAAGTTAACCAAAACTATTAAAAACACTCCAAAAGTTGTGAAAAAGATTTTAAATTATACGTTAAAAACAGCGTTGCCTATTGTGCTGGGTGCCTTCATCCTGTACATGGTGTATGCCGATTTTGACTTTTCGCTGCTTTGGAATGAACTGAAAGGCATGAACATGTGGTGGTTCGCCGTCACTGTGGTTTTTGGTGTGCTGAGCCATGTTATAAGGGGTTGGCGTTGGAAACTGACGTTGGCGCCATTGGGGTATAACCCTTCGGTTGCAACCTGTGTCGATTCGGTGTATGTGGCATATGCGGCGAACCTGGTGCTGCCACGTGTGGGCGAGGTGTCGCGCTGTGTTATACTCGAAAGGAACGAACATGTCCCCTTTGCGCACGCTCTTGGCACATTGGTCATGGAACGTATGATTGACACGCTGATGGTGCTGCTCATTACTGTTGTCGCGGTTGTGTTGCAATGGCCTGTGTTCTGTGAATTTGTCGGCGAGACCGGCATAAAGATGCCCGGAGGCGCAATGTTATCCACTCCAAGCAGACTTGTGATTGCGGTGTTGTCGCTGTTGGCGATTGCCGTGCTGCTCTTTTTCTTTGTGCGCAAACTGGCCATTTGGCAAAAGATAAGGACCTTTGCCGCACGTTTTATAGAGGGGCTTCTCTCGTTGAAAAAGATGAAGAACGGTTGGCTGTTTGTCGTTGAGACTGTGGGTATATGGTTCTGTTATTTCATGCAGTTTTACCTCTGTTTCTACTGTTTCGGGTTCTGCAGCGGGCTTGGATTGGTAGCGGGACTGTTGCTCTTTGTGGGTGGCAGCATTGCAGTGGTTGTGCCCACGCCGAACGGGGCAGGCCCCTGGCATTATGCGATAATAAGCATTATGGTGCTTTATGGCATATCGACAACCGATGCACAGGTTTTTGCGTTGATAGTACACAGTACCCAGACCTTGCTTGTTGCCTTGTTGGGCCTCTATGGCATTGTGGCATTGCAGGTGAGGGGACTTGTCAGGAGAAAAAAGTGAGATATTTAAGGAATATAGTATTTATAATTAAAATTTAATATTATGGCAATTACAATTAAAGATCTTCAGCCACGCGAGGTGTGGAAACACTTTGAGGCGTTGACACAGGTGCCACGTCCATCGGGTCACCTTGAGAAAATTCAGAAATATCTGCTCGATTTCGGCAAGAGTATCAATGTCGAGACATGGCAAGATGAGGCCGGCAACATCATCATGCGCAAGCCTGCTACTTCGGGGCTTGAGAACCGCAAGGGCATTATCCTGCAGGCGCATATGGATATGGTGCCACAGAAGACACCCGATAGCAAGCACGATTTCATCAATGACCCAATCACAACGGTTGTGAAAGGCGATTGGCTCTATGCCGACAACACGACACTCGGTGCCGATAACGGTCTTGGTGTTGCTGCCATCATGGCAATTATGGAGGATTCTACACTGCAGCATGGACCACTTGAGGCCCTCATCACTGCCGATGAAGAGACGGGTATGTACGGTGCGTTCGGCCTCAAGGGCGGCGAACTCGAGGGTGAACTTCTCCTGAACCTTGATTCAGAGGAGGAGGGCGTTCTCTACATTGGTTGTGCCGGTGGTCTTGATATCTCGGCTTCTATGGAATTCATGGAGGAGGAGAGTGATGATGCCGATGTTGCTGTGCGCGTTCAGCTCAAGGGCTTGCGTGGCGGTCACTCGGGTCTTGAAATCAATGCAGGTCGTGGTAACGCCAATAAGTTGATGGCGCGTTTTGTGCGCGAGGCTATGGACGAACTTGCAGTGGTGCTTGCAAACTGGAACGGCGGTAACATGCGCAATGCTATTCCAGCAAGTTGTGAGGTTGTCCTTACATTGCCCGAGGAGGCTATTGACGAACTCAAGGAGATTGCGGCAAAGTACGAGGCTCTCTACAACAGCGAGTATGCAACAATTGAGGAGGGTATTACCATCACAGTGAGCGAGACTGAGATGCCCGAGACTGTTGTACCACAGGAGATACAGGACAATCTTGTCGATGTAATCCTTGCTTGCCACGACGGTGTATTGCGTTTCATCCCTACAATACCTGACACTGTTGAGACATCAAGTAACCTCTCTATCGTGAAGATAGGTGAGGGCAAGGCCGAGATAAATATCCTTGCACGCAGTTCTTGCGATACAATGAAGGAGTTTCTTGCTCTGCAACTCTCAAGTTGCTTTGCTATGGCGGGCATGAAGGTTGAACTCAGCGGCGGCTACAGCGGCTGGCAACCAAATGTAAACTCTCCATTGTTGGCTGCATTGAAGAACGCATACAACGACATGTTCGGCAAGATGCCCGATGTACGTGTTATCCACGCCGGTCTTGAGTGCGGTATTATCTCTACCAACTATCCAAAGATGGATATGGTGTCGTTTGGCCCTACATTGATGTCGCCTCACTCTCCAACAGAGCGTGTTGAGATTCCGACTGTTGAGAAATTCTACTCACTTGTGAAGGCTCTTGTTGTGAACGGTGTTCTCTGATTGCTGTTCAAGATAATGCAAATAAGGTTCCCGATTGGTTTTGGGGACCTTATTTGTGTTATTTCACTTTTTTTTTGTTATGATAATTATTTTAAGATAATATTGTTATCTTTGTAGCTGTAAATTTTAAAAAAATAAAGTATTATGAAAAGCATTATGAAAAAGTTCTTGCTCATTGCAGCGGTTACTTTGTTTACAACAGGAGCCTTTGCTCAGAATTGGAAAGTCGGTGCACGTGTGGGTTCTTCAGTTCATGCTCTTGCCATGTATGATTACAGCAGTAAGTGCTATCTTGAGGGACGTGCCGGTTTGGGTTATATAAATGGTTTGGTTGCAGATGTTTCTGTAATAAACAACTGGAAAATTGCAGAGATGAACTGGACTCCTGGTGCCGGTATTTGGAATTTTGATGCCGGTGTCGGTGCCAATGCCGGTTTTGGCCCATCATGGATTTACTGCGGTGTTCAGGGTTTGGCACGTCTCAGTTTTACATTCGCTAAAGCACCTGTAACTCTTGGTATTGACTATTCTCCTTGTATTGGTCCAAATATCAGTGGCAATACTTTGACCTTAAATACTTATGGTTTTTGTAATGCAGGTCTTACAGTGACCTACAATTTCTAATTCCATAGAATTAAGAGACTTTTATAAAAATTGGACGGCTTATCAATCAGCCGTCCAATGTTTATGTTTTTTGCCTAACCTATATAATTATATGGTAACAGGCAATGTGTATTTTTTTATCTCTTTGTATATACTTTCGCTTGTTTATTGCTATCTTCGCATGTGAAAAATTTCTTTTGTTATGGAACATCCCGAAAACAATGAGCAATACAAGGGCCTTAAGGTCAATGACGGCGTGGAGATGCTTGGGGCGGTGAACCCCTATCTGTCGACAATGAGACGGAAAAGGGCAGCGCAGTTGTCGGTAGATGAGTATGTCGAGGGCATTTTGCGTGGTGATGTGACAGTACTGAGCCGTGCCGTGACATTGCTTGAGAGTATGCTCCCGCAGCATCAGACAATGGCGCAGGAGGTGGTGGAGAGGTGTCTGCCATACTCGGGTAAGTCGTTGCGCATTGGAATAACCGGTGTGCCGGGTGCGGGAAAGAGTACCTCAATTGATGCTTTTGGAATGCATCTGCTCGCAAATAAGCCGGGGAAACTTGCTGTGCTTGCCGTTGACCCAAGCAGTGAACGCAGTAAAGGCAGTATCATGGGCGACAAGACGAGAATGGAGCGCTTGTCTGCTCATCCGCGTGCATTCATCCGCCCCAGCGCCTCGGCCGGTTCATTGGGCGGTGTGGCGCGCAAGACACGTGAGACCATAATATTGTGCGAGGCTGCAGGCTATGACAACATATTCGTTGAGACGGTAGGTGTGGGGCAGAGCGAGACTGCGGTATACTCAATGGTCGACTTTTTTCTCCTTATACAGATAGCAGGTGCCGGCGATGAACTGCAGGGTATAAAACGTGGTATAATGGAGATGGCGGATGGCATTGTGATAAACAAGGCCGATGGCGATAATGCCGATGAGGCCCGTCGTGCAGCGGCGCACTACAGGAATGCCCTGCAACTGTTCCCTATTCCGGCAAGTGGAATGCGCCCCGAGGTGCTTACCTATTCGGGTTTCTATGACCTGAATATTGACAAGGTGTGGGAGATGATTGATAGCTATGTGACCAAAGTTAAGGAGAGTGGCTGTTTTGATGAACGCAGACGTTTTCAGCAGAAATATTGGATGTATGAGGCCATAGACGAGCAACTGAAGGCTCGTTTTTATAATAAGGAGGGTATGAGCGAGATGCTCACCCGCTATGAGCAGTTGTTGTTGCAGGGCAAGACGACTTCTTTTGCTGCTGCCGGCAAGATACTGGAATTCTTTGAAAAGGAGGAGCGGGAGTGATGTTGGACAAGAAAGCGTTGAGGTGCGAGGTACGTGCAAGGATTGCGTCAATTGATGCAGTGGATGCGAAGGCGCGTTCTGCTTCTATTGCCGACGAGGTGAAGAGACATCTTGCGGTGAGTGGTGCCAATGTGGTGGCTTTGTTCTCACCGCTTGGTGATGAGCCGCAGATAGGTCTTTTGATAGAGGATTTGTCAAAGAGAATGCCGGTTGTACTGCCATGTGTAGAGGGTGATGTGATGAATTTCTACGCCTATGACAGGACAAAGATGTCAAAAGGAGCCTTTGGTATTGATGAACCCCGGGGTGGTTTGTTGGTTGCTGCAAGTGAGATTGATGCCATAGTTGTGCCCGGTGTGGCATTTACGAAAAGCGGCGTGAGGATGGGGCGTGGAAAAGGGTTCTATGACAAGTATCTCTCGCAAAATGGTTTTTCGGCCATGAAGATTGGGGTATGTTACAGTGAACAGATTGTAGATGACATTCCGTCCGAACCGCATGATGTGGCAATGGATGTTGTGATATACAAATAATGGAGAACCTTTAAAGTCCTCCATTATTTGTATTGTGTATCTATGCACTATTACGATGCAAGTATCTCCTGTGCGCGTACTGTGTCCTTGTCAATGGGTTTGTCGTCTTTGATTGCTTTGGTAAATGGAATGTAGACAATCTCATTATTGCGGAGTCCTACCATTACGTTGCGCTGGCCTTCGAGCAAAGCATCGACGGCTGCAACGCCCAAGCGGCTGGCAAGGATGCGGTCGTTGGCTGTGGGGCTGCCACCACGCTGCAGATAACCCAAGATTGAGACGCGTACGTCGAGTTCAGGGAAACGCTGTCGCATACCCTCGGCAACCTCCATGATGTTGTAGTCCTTCTCGCGGCCTTCGGCAAAGAGTACGATGCTGCTGCTCTTTGTGCGGCGCAGACCGTTGGCGATAAACTGGTTTATTTTCTCGAATTCGGGGTCAATCTCGGGGAGCACGCATGCCTCGGCTCCGGTTGCTATAGTTCCGTTGAGGGCAAGGAAACCGGCGTCGCGCCCCATAACCTCGACGATGAACAGGCGCTCGTGAGATGATGCTGTATCGCGTATTTTGTCGACACACTCCATGATGGTGTTCAGTGCAGTGTCGTAACCAATGGTGGTGTCTGTTCCGTAAAGGTCGTTGTCGATGGTTCCCGGTAGGGCAATACATGGGATGTCGAACTCGCGTGCAAGGTTGTATGCGCCGGTAATTGAACCGTCGCCGCCAATTACCACAAGTGCATTGATACCCTCTTTCTGCAAGGTTTCATATGCTTTTGCGCGGCCCTCCTCGGTCTTGAATTCATCGCAACGGCTTGTCTTGAGGATTGTACCGCCACGCTGGATGATGTTACTTACGTTCTCGGTCTTGAACTCTTTGATTTCACCGGTCATCAATCCCTTGTAACCACGATAGATGGCCTTTACCTTAATGTCGTGATAGATGCAGGCACGTGTGACGGCGCGGATAGCAGCGTTCATTCCGGGTGCGTCACCTCCCGATGTCAAAATGCCGACGCATTGGATTTTGTTTTTCATATTATCTGTTATTATAGTTGATTATAGCTTGCTTACAATTCTCCATGAGCCACTTAGGAGTGGATGTGGCTCCGCAGATTCCTATGGATTCCACTCCTGTGGTTAGTGTGAGGTCAAGGTCTTCGGGACCTTCAATCTGATAGGAATTGGGGTTCATCTTCCTGCACTCGTCAAAGAGTATGCGGCCGTTGGAACTCTTCTTGCCGCATACAAAGAAAATGAGTTCGTGTGATTTGGCAAATTCGCCGATACCGTTTAGGCGGTTGGCAACCTGCCCGCATACGGTGTTGAACGATTCGCACTGCCTATTGTTGTCTATGTGCTCTTTTATCTTGCTCACTACCTGTTTGTAGCCTTCGAGCGATTTTGTTGTCTGCGAATATATATATGTATCCTTGTTCTTTGCTATTCTGTCTATCTGCGAACTGCTTTCAATGACGGTGGCAGTGCCGTGTGTCTGCCCCACGAGACCGAGCACCTCGGCGTGTCCGGCTTGGCCGTATATGACTATCTGGCTCTCTTTGGTGCCGCTCTCCTGCCATTTCTTCTTGATGCGCTGCTGCAGCTTGAGCACTACCGGACAGGTGGCGTCAATGATTTCGAGATTGTTGTTCTTTGCCGTCTCGTAGGTTGCTGGTGGCTCACCATGTGCTCTGAACAACACTTTTGCATTGTGCAGTCTGCCGAACTCTTCGTGATTGATGGTGATGAGGCCAAGTTTTTCAAGCCTGTCACACTCTATACGGTTGTGCACAATATCTCCCAGACAGTAGAGCGTCTCGCCCTTCTGCAACTCCTCTTCGGCTTTCTTGATGGCTGTTGTTACGCCGAAACAGAACCCTGAATGTTCGTCAATCTCAATGTTGAGCATTATTTTATAATCTTGTTGAATTGCTGAATGAGCCACTCCATCTGTTCTTCTCGTGTGAGGTCGCTGTTGTCGAGCAGCAGGGCGTCGTCGGCCTGTCTCAGCGGGCTTACCTCGCGTGTCTGGTCTATGTGGTCGCGTTGCAGTACGTTTTCGAGTATCTCCTGGAAGTTGGCATTGTCGCCGCGTGCAGTGAGTTCGTCGTAACGGCGCTGTGCGCGTACCTGGGCCGATGCTGTGACAAAGACCTTCATTTCGGCATTGGGGAATACAGTTGTGCCAATGTCGCGTCCGTCCATTACAATTCCCTTTCTTTCGCCCATTGTGCGTTGCTGTTCAATCATCTCGCTGCGCACGAAATCGAGTGCAGCTACCTGGCTTACAACCTGTGATACCTCAAGAGAACGTATCTCGTGCTCGACATTTACACCGTTTAGCAATGTGAGCGAGTTCTTTGTCTCGGAATCGGCTTCAAAGGTGATGTGTATCTCCTTCATCCTGTTTCGGAGTGTCTCTGTGTCTATCTTTCCATCGTTGATGAGACCGTTCTGCATACAGTAGAGTGCCACTGCACGGTACATGGCACCGCTGTCAAAGTATAGGTAGCCGATGTTGCGTGCAAGGGCTTTTGCCATTGTGCTCTTGCCGCAGGATGAGAAACCGTCTATTGCTATTATTATCTTTTTTGTTGTCATGTCGTATCCGGTGTTAAAGTGAATATGCTATATTGAAGTGTAGGGACGATGCCGATACGTGCTGCTGGCTGAATGAAGCCCCGAATTTTATCCTGTTGATGTGTAGGCCGGCACCTAATGAAAAACCTGTAAAGCCTTTGCCGGTAGATAGTTCACGGCTCATTCTGTAGTTGTAGCCGATTGATGCGTAGAAATTGTTTCCAATTAGAATGTCGGCTCCCAAGACAATGTGCTTTAGTAGCAACCCACCAAAATTGTCCTTGCTGCCGTCGGCGTTGTAGAAGTCGGTTGCCCTCCAGCGATGCAGGTCGACAAGTGTTGCCGATAGCAGGATTGGGGCGTGGGACAAACGTTTGGTAAAGCCCAATTGTATGTCGATTGGCATAATCTCATACTTCTCCTCGAATGTCATTACCTGTCCGCCGAGGTTTTTAAACGTGAGTGATGCCGAGAAATCAATGTCGGGGTTGTAGTAGTTGATACCCAGGTCGACACCTAATGCAAGTGAGTTGAGCGCCTCGTATTGCGAGTAGATGAATTTGCCCGACACTCCACCGCTCCAACGTTCGCTCAGCAGATAACAGTACATGAAATCAAGTTCAACGTCCATTGCCCGGAATGTTCCGGTGAAGACGTTGTCGGGTGTGTATCCTTCAAAAGTACCGTAGTCAATGTATCGCAATGCTACGGCTGCTGCCGAACGCTCACCGAATGTCTTGTTGAATGCAGCACCGGCTACATAACTCCCGCTCATGTAGGTCATGAAAGAGAGGTCCAGCGTCTTGTCCGATACGTTGATGAGCAGAGCGGGGTTATGCATGGACATTGACAGATCGTCGTCGATTATGGAGATGTTGCTTCCACCCAGGCCCGCTGCACGTGACGAATAAGGCAACCGCAAGAAATTGAACGCGCTCTCTCCGCCTTGAGCATTTGTTGTCAAGGGGAGCAGCAAAAGGATGTATAAGATGATGGCTCTTGTTGCTTTCACGTTCGTTCTTTGTCAGGTTGTATTTGTTTGCGAAGATAATGCTTTTTTTTATCTTTTCTTGCCGTAACATCATAAAATACCTTTTTTACATTTAAATATTATGTACGGACGGGTGAGCCCGTTTATGCCTTTGTTTGCAGAAAAATATATTAAAAATAAAAAAAAGATGAAATATGTCGTGCGTATTGAAAAATATTGTTTATTTTTGTCGGTTAGAAAGTGTAACCTTGCAAATATAATAAATACGATAATGGACAAAGGAAAAAAACAGGATTTTAAAGGCGCCGAGTTGCTCGAGGTGAAGAAGAGCGCTAAGGCTAATTTGGAGCAGAACAGTACAACCTGGCTGTTGATGGGTTTTGTGTTTGCTCTCGCTATGCTGTTTGCAGGTCTTGAGCTTACAGCTTTTCAGGATGAAGAGGAACAGCCTGCTCCAAAAAGCAAGTCAAAGGATGACATCATTGTAGTCGTTGAGGAAATTCCTCCTTTGGTTATTGAGAAGAAGGTCATTCCTCCTCCACCACAGGCAAAGAAGATTGTCGACGTGATTAAGGTCGTTGAGGAAGAGGTTGAGATTGACGAGCAGGAACTTGTATCTGTTCAGGATATGAGCGAGTATGCCGACGTTGAGGATACCGATATCATCTTTGTTGAAGAAGAGGTAGAAGAGGAGAAAATCTTTGACGTGGTTGAGGAACAGCCCGAATTCCCCGGTGGTAATGCGGCGCTTATGAGGTACTTCAAAGACAATATCAAGTATCCACGTGTGTCGCGCGACAACAACTCACAGGGTAAATCATTCGTGAGATTTACTGTCAACACCGACGGTTCAATCCAGGACGTTGAGGTAATCCGTACATCGGGTGATATTTATCTTGACAAGGAGGCTATCCGCGTGATTGAGGCTATGCCAAAGTGGAAGCCCGGTCGTCAGTTGGGTAAGGCTGTGCGTGTGAAATTTGTATTGCCGGTTAACTTCCGTTTGCAGTAAAAATTGATAACAACATATGAAAGAGGCTGCGGATGCAGCCTCTTTTTTTAATTAAAGGAATAAATATGTATACTTGGGAGCAATTAAGAGGTATTGTAAATGAGTTTATAGATAACCTTGAGTTTGAGCGTGAACCGCGCGAGTTGTATGCTCCGGTGCGCTATACTCTTGAGCAGAGCGGAAAGCGTGTGCGTCCGGTGCTGTTCCTTCTTGCATATAATATGTATAAGGAGTGCGTGCAGGAGGCCTTGTATCCCGCAGTGGCTGTGGAGACATACCATAACTACACACTTATTCATGATGATGTGATGGACAGGGCTGTGATTCGTCGTGGCAAGCCCACAGTGTGTGCAAAATGGGGCGATACAGCGGCCATCCTCTCGGGTGATACAATGCTGGTTCTTGCATATGAGTTTCTCTCGCATGTGCCGGCCGACAAGTTGCCTGCAATGCTTTCTCTTTTCACTGAGACTGCAAAGGAGATTGGCGACGGTCAGCAGTATGACTTGGATTTTGAGAAACGTGACAATGTTGCCGAACAGGAGTATATGGAGATGATTCGCCTGAAGACATCGGTGCTCCTTGCCGCTTCGCTCAAGTTGGGTGGCATACTTGCCGGTGCAAGTGAACGTGATCTTGAGAATCTCTACATGTATGGCGAGACGATTGGTCTGGCGTTCCAGTTGCAGGACGACCTGCTCGATGTCTATGCCGACGAGAAACTCTTTGGCAAGAAGATTGGCGG
>JAEIGA010010321.1_pt1 | contig 14157 bp, 10 predicted proteins | sample 9270691 | NCBI WGS metagenome assembly JAEIGA01 (sample SAMN17057246, study PRJNA624740) | gut metagenome | biome: biome; isolation source: fecal sample | host: Bos grunniens | place: China: Xizang | collected 2019 | reverse complement strand
TACAACTTTTTTTGTTGCGCAGGAATTGTAAAGAAATGTTAAAATCTCAAAACGCGTGATTTTGTCAAAAAATGTTTTTGTTCGTGGGTGAAATTTCGTAAAAAATTGACATGCAGTTTGCACGCAGAAATGTTGTTCTCACGCAAACTTCACGGAACTCACGGAAGCGCACTGGCTTCGCGTGCTTGCCATGCGGGATGTTTGTGCGACGATATGCGCCAGAGGATGTAGGGGCCGTACCTTGTGTCGGACCGTCGTCAATTTACGCACAATTGCCCCAATATGTGTCGGCACGACATACAATTTACGTACAATCACCCCAATACACGTCGGCACGTTATACAATTTACGCACAATCACCCCAATATGTGTTGGCACGTCATACAATTTACGCACAATCACCCCAATACGTAATTATGTAAAATACAAATTTTATATTCAGAATATCGGCGCACAGAGCCACGGCCTGAAAGGCCAATGTACACCAAGCCCAGGGCAAGCGACGAAGGAGCGGCGCCCTGGGTAAAAGATAGGTTGTACATTGCGCCCTGTAAGGGCAAAAGCAAAGATAAACTTCTGAAATTCATCGCTTTTGCCCTTTCAGGGCGCACTCCTTGGTGGCATTGTTACCCAGGGCGTTGCCCTGGGCTTGGCGCTCGTTGGGCCTTCGGGCCGCGTCGTTTGTGGGCGCTACTACATCGGGGGTGGATATTACCTTGCGGGGTGTGGATGTTCGCCCCTCGTGGGGCGGCTGGCCGATATGAAGTGACCCCTACACAATTCGGAATGCTTGTGCGACGAAGCGCACCGAATGGTTCTGCAAAATCCGCGTAGTCCGCAGAACATCCAATCGCATGCATGCTATGCGAATTATTTGCGTTACGATACGCCACTTATTACACAAAACATGCTGCTTAGCACTGAAAAAACGAATCTTCGGCACGAAAAACTGCGAACGGACCACACATATAGATATAAAAAATCCCAAGATCTACGAATCACTCGCCAATCTTGGGTGTTAAATATGAAAAAAAAACTACGTATTTCGTTTATAGAATGCCTAAACATTGAATCGGAAGTGCATAATATCGCCATCCTGAACGACGTATTCCTTGCCTTCAACGCGCATAAGACCTGCCTCCTTTACGGCAGCCTCTGAACCGAGATTAATGAAATCGTCGAACTTGATAACTTCGGCACGGATAAAGCCCTTTTCAAAATCTGTGTGGATAACACCAGCACATTGGGGCGCCTTCCAACCGCGACGGAATGTCCAAGCGCGCACTTCCTGTACGCCTGCTGTTATATAGGTTTCGAGCTCAAGCATCTTGTAAGCAGCCTTGATAAGGCGGTTGCAACCTGATTCTTCGAGCCCTACATCCTGAAGGAACATTTGGCGCTCTTCGTAAGTCTCAAGCTCTGCAATGTCGGCTTCGGTTTGAGCTGCTACGACGAGGATTTCAGCATGCTCGTCCTTCACGGCTTCGCGCACGCGCTCAACATATTCGTTGCCAGTCGCAGCCGATGCTTCGTCCACGTTGCAGCAGTAGAGCACGGGCTTAGAGGTGAGGAGGAAGAGGTTGCGCGCAGCCTGTTCTTCGTCCTTCGTGTCGAACGTCACGGTGCGTGCGCTCTTGCCTTCGAGCAATGCAGCGCGAATGGCCATCAACACGTCGTATTCGAGCTTTGCCTGCTTGTCACCGCCAACCTTTGCTATTTTCTCAACACGCTTGATGCGGTTTTCCACCGTGTCGAGGTCCTTGAGTTGAAGCTCTGTATCAATAATTTCCTTGTCGCGAACGGGATCGACTGAGCCATCTACGTGGACTACATTGTCGTTGTCGAAGCAGCGAAGCACGTGAATAATTGCGTCGGTTTCGCGAATATTGCCGAGGAACTGGTTGCCGAGCCCTTCGCCCTTGGAAGCTCCCTTCACAAGCCCTGCAATGTCAACAATCTCAACCGTTGTTGGCACAATGCGCTGAGGATTGATGAGCTCAGCCAACTTAGTGAGACGTTCGTCGGGCACAGTAATGACACCAACGTTGGGTTCGATGGTGCAGAAAGGGAAATTAGCAGACTGAGCCTTTGCGTTGCTCAAGCAGTTGAAGAGCGTTGACTTGCCTACGTTAGGTAAGCCCACGATGCCACATTGTAATGCCATGTAATGTTGATTGTTTTTTAATTTAGTCGCAAAATTACAACATTTTTACCAAATTCAGAACCTCCGGCACAGAGAAAATACGCTTTACGTCCGCCGAGCGTTGCAATATGGTAAGCCTACTTGATAGGTTTGCGGTAAACATTCGTTTCGCGCACCTCGTAGCCCTCGCTCTGATAGAGGGCATTGGCAGCAACGCGCGTGGGGCGCGACGTAAGATTGAGCGACTTGGCTCCTGCTGCAATAGCCTCGCGCTCTAAATGGCGCAAGAGTTGGCGGGCATAGCCTCTGCCGCGCGCTGACTCATCGACAACGACGTCTTCAACCCATGCCTTTGTGCCCGTAAGCAATAGCTGGAAGGAGAGGGTGGCGGTAGCTTGAACGTGGCCCAACTCATCGCTGAGCGTATAGAGTTTGGTCGTGGGGCACGCCAATAAATGGTTGAGGCTATCAATGGTCAGCGGTTTTGCCGACGACGAAAGTTGGGGCAGCAAGTGGTTGAGCGCATCGAGCAATGCAGGCGTAGCTACTTGCTCGTGGCGAATAGTTCCGATGTTTAGCATTGTTAGGAGTTGTTGGTAAGTTGTGTTGAATAATGGGTGGGTCAGCGTGGGCAGGATTTCGCAAAGCGGTTCGAGCACAAAGCGGCGCTCGTGAAGACGAGAGTGGGGCAGAATGAGGTCTGACGTTTGAAGCACAACGTCGTCGAGCGCCAGGATGTCGATGTCGATGGTGCGGTCGAAGTGTTGGCCCGCCACGCTCTTCTGCTTGCGCCCCAAGCGGCGCTCAATCTGCTGCGTCGCGGCGAGCACTTCAAGGGGCGAAAGGTCGGTGTTCATCGCTACCACAGCGTTGAGAAACGGATGCTCCGAAACGAAGCCTACGGGCTCCGTGACGTAAAACGAAGAGCACTCAAGAAGCGTGCCCACTTGCTCCTTGAGTGCTCTTATGGCAGCCTGCATCAGCTGCTCCCTATCGCCTAAGTTTGAGCCAAGGGAAAGAATCAACATCATGCAGTGCGGATTAATCTACAATAAGCATGCAGTCGCCATAGACACCAAAGCGGTATTCGCCGGCAAGTGCCACTTCGTAAGCTTTCATCGTATTTTCGTAACCACCAAAGGCGGCTGTCAGCATCAGAAGTGTGGAGTAGGGGAGGTGAAAGTTGACAAGCATCGCATTGGCAACGGTGAAGTCGTAGGGAGGGAAGATAAACTTGTTGGTCCATCCGCTGAACTCCTTAATACGTTCGTCGGGACCCACACAAGCTTCGAGCGCGCGCTGCACAGTAGTGCCTACGGCGAGGATATTGCGGCCCTCTTCCTTAGCACGATTGACCATCGCGCAACATTCCTTGCCTACAAACATCTGCTCTGAGTCGATTTTGTGCTTCGTAAGGTCTTCGACATCCGTATCGCGGAAGTTGCCCAGCCCACAATGAAGAGTGACAAACGTCTTTTCGATATCGAAAATTTCCATGCGCTTCATCATCTCGCGAGAGAAGTGAAGCCCTGCAGTAGGAGCGGTCACGGCGCCTTCGTGCTCGGCAAAGATACACTGAAAGCGTTCGAGGTCCTCAGGTTCGCTACCACGACCTACGAAACGTGGGATGGGCGCTTCGCCAAGTGCGTAGAGCTGGCGCTTAAATTCATCGTGGTCGCCTTCGTAGAGGAAGCGGAGCGTACGACCGCGGCTCGTGGTGTTGTCAATGACTTCCGCCACAATCGAATTGTCCTCGCCGAAGTAAAGCTTGTTGCCGATACGAATCTTACGTGCGGGATCGACAAGCACATCCCAAAGGAAGAGGTCGGGATTGAGTTCGCGGAGCAGGAATACTTCGATGAGCGCGCCCGTTTTTTCCTTGTTGCCATACAGACGAGCGGGGAAAACCTTCGTATTGTTGAAGACAAAAAGGTCGTGGGGGTTGAAGTAGGAGATAATGTCCTTGAACATTTTATGCTCAATCTCGCCCGACTTACGATGAAGCACCAACATGCGACTTTCATCGCGGAAACGTGCCGGATAAGACGCTATCTTATCCTGAGGAAGCTTGTATTTAAATTCTGAGAGTTTCATATTTATGAGTTTGCAGAATGTTGTGATGACAATGGTTGGTTTGCAAGAAATTGCTCAAATTCCTCGATGCCGGCAAAACACTTGTCGAGCGTAAAATCGCCGACACGCGTGCGTCGAAGTGCCGTGAGGTGAGCACCCGATTGGAGCGCCTCGCCGATATCGCGCGCCAAGGCACGGATATACGTACCCTTAGAACAGACAACGCGGATGGTGAGTTCCTGGAGAGTGGGGTCGTAGCTCAGACATTCGATTTCGTCAATGCGGAGCGGCTTTGCCTTCAGCTCAACGTCCTTACCTTTGCGTGCAAGGTCGTAGGCACGCTTACCATCGACCTTGACCGCAGAAAAAACAGGCGGCACCTGCATGATTTCGCCCACGAACGAACGCAGGACATCGTCGATCATCGTGCGGGTGATGTGCTCGGTGGGATAAACAGCGTCGATTTCTTTTTCGAGGTCAAAGCTTGGCGTCGTCGCACCCAACTTGAGCGTAGCGACATACTCCTTCACGCCAGCCTGGAGCTGATCGATTTGCTTGGTAGCCTTGCCCGTGCAGATAATGAGCACTCCCGTAGCCAGAGGGTCGAGCGTACCGGCATGTCCGACTTTAAGCTTTGCGCCGATGTGCTTGGAAATCATCCATCGCACCTTTGCCACGAGGTTGAACGACGTCCACGTCAGGGGTTTGTCGAATGCAAGGACCTGGCCTTGCTGAAAAATATCTGACATTTAGTATTTCGTAAAAAACAATGTTGCCGTAAACGCTGCGGTCGCTTAGAGCGAACTGATAAGCGTGATGATACCTACGATGAGGCAGTAGATTGCAAAATAGATGAGCTTGCCGCGACGAACGATGTTAATCATCCACTTGCAGGCAACGCATCCTGAGATGAAAGCAGCAAAGAAACCAACGATGAGCGCCGTTGCATCGCATCCGCCAAAGGCTGCGTCGATTCCTTCCTTGTAGGCCTTGTAGCAATCGAGCAATGCCTCGCCGAGGATGGGGGGAATCACCATGAGGAACGAGAACTGAGCCATATTTTCCTTCTTATTACCAAGAATAAGACCCGTTGCAATCGTTGTGCCCGAGCGGCTCAAACCGGGAAGCACCGCCAAAGCCTGAGAAAGACCAATGATAAACGCGTCGCGAAGAGAGATACTGTTTTTGAGCTTGGGCTTAGAGAAATAGGAGTACGACAAAAGCAAGGCTGTGAGCAGCAAGCAGCAACCTACTACCAACAATCCTGAACCAAAAATGGCTTCGACTTCGTCTTTGAAGAACACGCCTACGATGCCGATGGGTATCATCGAAACAATGATGTTGAGCACATATTTCTGGTCCTCATTAAGCGTACCATTAACGGGCGAATGGAGCGCACCAACTACTATTTTCCAAATTTCGTGGCCCAAAATCACGAGCGTACTCAATACTGTTGCCACATGGACAGCCACCGTGAACATCATGCTTTCGGTAGTATTAATACCCAGCAATTCCGAACCAATAGCAAGGTGTCCGCTACTGCTGACAGGCAAGTACTCCGTGAGTCCCTGCACAAAACCTAAGAGGAGAGCTTCTATCCAATCCATAATATCGAATGTTTAATCGTTAATATCTGACAATTTTTCGCATTTCTCAGCAGTCGCAGCCTTTTTGCGGTAGAGAATGGCAACAACAATGAAGAGGTAGCCAAAGAATGTTACCATAGGTGCCACCTTGATGCGGCGATCGTTGAAAATCTCAGGGTCGAACTGTTCGACCGTTGTTCCTCCGCCCGACATCAACAAGAGACCTGCTACTACGATGAGCATCCCTACGGCAAGGAGCACGAAATTAATTTTGGAAAACGCAAATACGTGTTTCATATCTTATGAAATTTCTGTTAAGTTCAATATTTACAAGTTTTTATCACACCTGATAATGTCAACATCCAGGCTTGCGCACTCTGAGCCAGAGTTTGCAAAGCCTTTCTCTGAGTTTCTGACCACTTACTTCAGGAACATCTCGGCTGCCGACATTTTCAGGAATTTATTGACCGAGACATAAGCACACATCACCGTCAGCGTCAATCCGCAAACCACGCCGATGCCCAGCGTGCAGTAGATAACGTCAGACGTAATGAGCGTTGACATATAAGTATCGAGGTTCAGCGTCGCATAAATGCCGATACTCAACAAGATGTCGGCAAAAATTGCGGCAAACAACCCGATACAAGCAGCTCGGAACAAGAAGGGACGACGGATGTAGCTCCAGCGTGCGCCAACAAGCTTCATTGTGCGGATGGACAAGCGATGTCCGTAGATGCTCATACGCATCGTGTTGTGAATAAGCGAGAAGGAGATGAACGCAAGCAACACAGCCACGCTGAGCAACACGAGTCCGACGCGCGGAATGACGCGGTCAATGAACGAAAGCGCATCCTTCGGATAAATAACATCGACTACGTGCGACTGATTGTAGAGGTCGGGCACATAGCGCAGCAGGCTGTCTTCGTTAGCAAAGTCGCTTTTCAGAAATAGCTCAAACTCCGCCGGAATGGGGTTGTAGCCCAAAAATTCTTGCGGCCCGCCATCCAGCGCCTTAGCCAACTCCGCAGAGCCTTCCTCCTTTGAAATATAATGTACACTGTCAACGTAAGGAAGCACCGCAAGCTTTGCCTCAAGCGAGGCGCGCTCCTGCTCCTTAATCTTATCGTCGAGCAAAACTTCAACCGTGAAATTGCTGCGCAACTCCTTGCCAAAATTATTTGCCAACATCAAAAAAAATGTTGCACTGCCCAAAAGAATGAGCACCATTGCCGTACTGATGCAAGAAGTGACGGTATTAAATTTTACAGAAAACTTTTTCTTTCCCTTAACCATATACGAAACGACACACGCCCCACCTTTGTTGCAGGCAGGGCACATTACCACATAAATTACCGCAAAATTACGACATTTTATTGAGAACGAACAGTTTTTCTTTTTAAAAAAGCCTGCGATAATCTTAAAAAATCTTAAAACGGCAAACATATTTTCAACTTCATCACACATCACACCGACCAAAACCACCGCCGGCACGACAACAAACGATTTCGTAGCGCCGAAAAACGACGTTATTTCAGCCAAAAATGTATAAATGCCCACCGAAAACTTCAAAACGACGCCTAAAAACGTCTAAACAATGCTCAAAAACTTCAAAATGACGCCCAAAAACAATTCAGGCCCACAGAGATTTGACATTATCGTGCATCTCTGCGAGCCTGAAGCATGCTTATCTTACTTTTTTAAAAAAACTCTCCACTTATCATTACCGAAGCACACGCTCCTGCAATCTCTGGACGCATTCCGGAGAAAAACGTTCATTCTACGACTGCCGAAGCACACGCTTTCATCAGATAGCCTGAGTAGCCTTGCTCAACCACTGCTTGTCGGCAGCATCGTCGAGCAGCGGCGTCAATTCTGCGCAAACGCGGGCATTGTAATCGTTGACCCACTTGATTTCCTCGGGCGACATCATTTGCTTAACGATGGGGCTCGTAGCGATGGGGCAGAGCGTAAGGTTTTCAAAATCAAGGAAAGTGCCGTGTGGCGTTGTGCTATGTGGCTGCACCATCAACACGTTTTCAATGCGCACACCGAATTTTCCTGCTACATAAATACCTGGTTCGTCCGTAATGGTCATACCCGCTTCGAAGGGCACGAGCGTACAAGGACGCACGTTCTTACGAATCTGTTGAGGGCCTTCGTGCACGCAAAGACGCGCTCCCACGCCGTGGCCCGTGCCGTGACCAAAATCGTAGCCCTCTTGCCACATGGCATAACGCGCAGCCAGGTCGAGTTCAAGCCCTACCGTACCTTCGGGGAACACACAACGCGCCAGCGCAATGTGGCCCTTCAGCACAAGGGTATAGACCTTGCATTCTTCGTCGGTCAAGGGGCCGAGGGGAATCGTGCGCGACACGTCGGTCGTGCCACTCTGATAGTGTGCACCCGTATCCAGGAGCAAGAAACTCTTAGGGCGTAGCGTTGCACACGTAGCTGCTTCGGCTTCGTAGTGCACAATAGCGCCATTACTTCCGTATCCGGCAATCGTACCAAAGGCTTCGCCGCGGAAGTCGGGCATAGCCTGGCGCAATTCCAGAATCTTATTTGCCACATCGACTTCGGTCACTGTGCTACGCTTCATCTCTTCGTCAAGCCAGCGCAACATCTTCACCAACACGCAACCATCGCTCAGCATAGCTTTGCGGAAGCCGCTCTGCTCTACGGGGTTCTTCACCTTGCGGAGTTCAGCTATGGGCGACTCGAAGACGTCGTAATCCACACCCAGGCTTTCGCAGTAATGCACGAGGTCGTAGTTCACCGAAGTGGGGAGCACATAGTATTGAGCATCGTCCTTGTGGCCCGCAATGAAATGCTTGAGGCCCTTATAGTCGCGCACCTTAATATCGTTTGCAAGCAAATATTCGTTTACTTCGGGCGTCATCTTTCGCATATCGACAAAGAGGATACAACCCTTGTCATAAATGAGGAGATAACTGAGGAAGAAGGGATTGTAAGGCACATCGTTGCCTCGAAGATTGAGCGTCCAGGCAATTTCCGAGAGGTCGCTCAGCAACAGGTAGGTTGCTGCTTCGTTATTAAACGCATTGCGAACGCGCGCCAACTTCGAAGCCACGGTTTCGCCCGCTCTATCTACCAAATGGATGCGCAGCGGAGCACAGACATCCAACGGACGCTCGCGCCACAGGTAGCCAAAGGGGTCTTCGACTGAGAAAAACTCAAGTTTCGACTGCTCTATCCAATCCTGAAACTGCTGAATGCTCACCATCTCGCCCACGAAAGCCACGCGGTCGTTCGAATCGAGTTTCGACTCTAACCATTCAACGAGCGTAGGCACGCCAGCTTCACCTTCCTTCATGAGTTCGTAGGGCGTGTTTGCAAGTTGCTGCTCGGCCTGAATGAAATAGCGCGAATCCGTCCACATCGCAGCATCGCTCTTGGTGATCACTGCCACGCCAGCCGAGCCGGTAAATCCAGTAGCCCACTCTCTCACCTTCCAGTGCTCGGGAGTATATTCACTATTATGAGGGTCCGACGAGGGAATAATGAACGCATCAATATTTTCAAGATTTAGCCAGTGACGAATCGCAGCTACGTTTGATGAAACAGACATGATTTGATTTTAAGTTTTAGATTGTGCCTTATAGATTTGCGGCATCGACAAAAAAGTCGGACTTCGGGCGCTCACAGCTCGCCACTCGCATCGCTGCCATCTACACCTACAATCCCCATTCGTGACTTGCGTGCAAAAACAGCAGACTTCGTCAATGCCAAGTGCAAACATACGATTTTATTCCGAAATATGTGAAAAATATTTAAAGAGATTCTCATTTTTTGAAAAAAATAAGTTTTCACCGCCCTACATATTTATAAATATATAACTTTGCAACAATTTTTCAGTTTCGGTTTAGACGAAACAATATCAAACATTCAATATAATTTACAGCTATGAAGAAATTCAGAATCTTCGGCCTGTTGCTCGCAATGCTGTTTATGCTCCCCATAGTGGCACAAATGCCCATGCAGCAACTGCCTCTCGACCCCAACGTGCGCTACGGCCGCTTGGACAACGGACTTACTTACTACATTCGCCACAATGCGAAGCAAAAAGGCCTTGCCAACTTCTACATTGCTCAGAAGGTGGGCGCCGTTCAGGAAGAAGACAGCCAGCGAGGTTTGGCACACTTCCTCGAACACATGTGCTTCAATGGCTCTAACCACTTCCCCGGTAGCGACGACCTCGTGAAGTATTGCGAAAGCATCGGCGTGAAGTTTGGTGTAAACCTCAATGCCTACACTGCATCGGACGAAACGGTTTATAACATCGACGACGTGCCCGTGACACCCGCAAATGTTGACAGCGTCATGTTCATCCTGCAGGACTGGGCAAGCGGTCTGCTCCTCCTCGAAGAAGAAATCGACAAAGAACGCGGCGTTATCAAGGAAGAATGGCGCATGCGCAGCTCTGCCAACATGCGTATCATCGAGCGCAACCTTCCTACGCTCTACCCCGGCAGCCGCTATGGCCACCGCCTCCCCATCGGTACGATGGAAGTGATTGAAAACTTCAAGTACGACGAACTTCGCCAGTACTACCACAAGTGGTATCGCCCCGACCTCCAGGGTCTTGTCATCGTGGGCGACATCAATGTGGACGAAATCGAAGCTAAGATTAAGGACCTCTTTGCCGGAATCAAGATGCCCGAAAATCCCGCGCCCTACGAATTCTATCCCGTGCCCGACAACTACGAACCTATCTACGTCATCGACAAGGACAAGGAAATGAGCCAGGGTATCGTGAGCATCTACTTCAAGCAGGACATCCTTCCCCTTGAAATGCGCAACACGCAGGCCGAGCTCATCTCAAGCCTCTTCCAGAGCATGGTGTGCAGAATGCTTAATGCGCGCCTCGAAGAGCTTTCGCTCAAGCCCGACTGCAACTTCCTCTATGCTGGCGTAAGCTACGACAACTACTTGCTCGCTAAGACGAAGGATGCGCTCAACCTCACCGTGCTTCCCAAGCCCGGACAGGACGCTGAAGCCGTGAAGCAGGCCATTGCTGAAGTTGAACGCGCAGTTCGCTTCGGCTTCACAGGCTCTGAAGCCTTCCGCGCCAAGGAACAGCTCATCAACGGCATCGAACGCCTTTACGACAACCGCACTAAGCAGGACAACAACTACTACGTGCAGCAGTACGTACGCCACTTCCTCGACAACACGTCGGCTATGGACATCGAAATGGAATTCCCCATCTGGAAACAGCTCACAGAAGGCCTCCCCAGCGACGTTTACTCTCAGTATATGGCACAGTTGCAGGCTAAGGTGGACACCAACTTCATCCTCCTCGCCATGTATCCCGAGAAGGAAGGCATCACAGTGCCTACCGTTGAAGCCATCAAGGCTGCTGTCGAAGCTGGAAAGGCTGCCGAACTCACTCCCTACGTGGACAACGTGAAGGACGAGCCCCTCATCGCTCAGCTCCCCGCAAAGGGCAAGGTAGTGAAGGAAGAACAGGCTGACTTCGGCTACACTAAGTGGACGCTCTCAAACGGTGCGAACATTTACTTCCGCACTACGGACTTCAACGACGCACAGGTGCTCATGTCGGCCCGCAGTATTGGCGGTATGGCCTACGTGAAGGATGCCGACATTGTCAATGCCAAGCTCCTCTCGCAAGTAATGAGCAGCGTGGGCCGTGGCAACTTCACATACACCGAACTCCAGAAGAAGCTCGCTGGCAAGCAGGCACGCGTGAGCGTAGCTCTCGGCGAAAACGTTGAAAGCCTTGGCGGTAACGCTACGCCTAAGGACATGCGCACGCTCTTCGAACTCATCCACCTCGCATTCTGCGCCCCCGCCAACGACGTTGATGCTTACAACAACTTAATCAGCACGCTCCGCACAAGTCTCGCAAATGCCGAAAAGCAGCCTATGAAGGCCTTCAGCGACTCTATCGCTTCAACGCTCTATCCTGGCGAACCACGCAAGAGCAGCGTAAGCCTCAAGGACCTCGACGGCGTAAGCTACGACGAAATCAAGCGCATCTACAGCGAACGCTTCCAGAGCGCTGGCGACTTCGACTTCTACTTCACCGGTGCTATCAACCCCGACTCGCTCCGTCTCTATGCCGAAACCTACATTGCTTCGCTCCCAGCTATGGCAAAGCGCGAAAAGATGAAGGACCTCGACATCGATATGCGCAAGGGTGTTGTTGAAAACCGCTTCCACCGCACAATGGAAACGCCCCAAGCTTACTTACTCCAGGCATGGCACGGAAAGGCTAAGCACACGCTTAAGGACGAACTCATCGTAAGCACATTCGGCGCCATCCTCGACCAGCGCTACCTCAAGTCAATCCGCGAAGACGGCGGACTTTCTTACAGCGTGAGCGTTGCTGCAGAGCTCAACTATGGCATTAAGGACGAATTCATCACGCAAGTAGTATGTCCCTTCACACCCGAAAAGTGCGACTCGGTGCTCCTCCTCATGAAGGTGGGTATAGAAGAAATGGCTAAGAACGGTGTGACCGACGAAGAGCTCGACAAGGTGAAGAAGTACAACGTCAAGAACTTCGGCGACAACCAAACGAAGAACGAATACTGGCAGCAACTCATCATTGCCAAAACAGCTTGGGGCAAGGACCTCCATACAGACTTCGAGGCTTGCGCTAACGGCGTCACTTCAAAGGACATCGTGAAGTTCATCAAGAAGAATCTGCTCAAGCAAAACAATTGCTCGACCATCATCATGCTTCCTGCATCGCTGCTCGAAGGCGGCGCACAATAACCCCGCAGAATCATAACAACCGTGGTGCCCATCACTGTGGACACCACGGTTTTTGCTTACTTGCTCAGCGTCAGGCCGATGACCTTGGCTGTAGAGCCAAACATCGAAGCGAGCGCATTGAGAATCGCAATCAAAATCTGAATTACCACACTGATTGCATTAGGCTTCTTGGACTGATTTGAATTTTGCATAGATAAAAAAGTTTTTTGGGTTAATAAAATAATGAGTAAAACGCACCCTCGAACCACGCGCGCAGAGCCATGCCCCAGGACGCACACACTTATTGACACGCAGCGGTCGAAAATTGCTCCTGCAAAGTTAATACACAACAGATTAGCGCATCTAAACTTTTCGACCTTTTACCTTGTAGCGCCAGAATCGCAGATGCAAAAATCGAGGCTTTTCGAGGGAGTCAGATTGCAAAACGAAGGAGTAGGTTGTTAAGAGATGTTAATTAACAAGTTTTAACAAATTTGAATTTCATAAAATATTGTTGTATCTTTGTAGTACAAGGGAGAGGCCACGCGGTTTCTCCCTTTTTTTGGCTCAAAATGGGCAGAAACAAGCTTTGATGTTGTCAAAACAAGGTCCGATGTTGTTAAAATTACCTCCGATGTTGTTTTTCGAAGGTCAGATGTAGGGAATTTTTCCGCGGGTTTCGGAGTTAGAATGTCCGATTTTGGAGTGAAAATCCCGTTTTTTGAAAAAAATACAACTTTTTTTGTTGCGTGCGAATTGTAAAGAAATGTTAAAATTTCAAAACCCGTGATTTTGTCAAAAAATGTTTTTATTCGTGGCTCGTTTCTCAGGAAAAATATTGCGGATGCCGTAGGGGCCACTTCATGTCGGCCCGCACGCCGGAACGGCGTAATAAAATTTAGAATTGTTGTTTGCACGCAGAAATTTTATTCTCACGCAGACTACACAGAACCCACAGAAACGCACGGGCTTCGCGTGCTTGCCATGCGGGATGTTTGTGCGATGATATGCGCCAGAGGATGTAGGGGCCGTACCTTGTGTCGGCCCGTCGTTGATTTACGTACAATCGCACCAATATGTGTCCGCGTGATATTTTATTTTCACACAGACTCCACAGAACCCACAGAAGCGCACTGGCTTCGCGTGCTTACCATGCGGGATGTTTGTGCGATGATATGCGCCGGAGGATGTAGGGGCCGCACCTTGTGTCGGCCCGTCGTCAATTTACGTACAATCGCCCTAATACGTCTCGGAACGTCATATAATTTACGCACAATCGCCCCAATATATGTTGGCACGTCATACAATTTACGTACAATCGCACCAATACATATTTACGTAAAATACAAATTTTTATTCGCAATATCAGCGTGCCAAGCCACGGCCTGAAAGGCCAGTGAGCACGAAGCCCAGGGCAAGCGACGTAGGAGCGGCGCCCTGGGTAGGAGATAGGATGTACATTGCGCCCTGAAAGGGCAAAAGCAAAGATAAACAACTGACATTCATCGCTTTTGCCCTTTCAGGGCGCACTCCTTGGCGGCATCGTTACCCAGGGCGTTGCCCTGGGCTTGGTGCTTGTTGGCCCTTCGGGCCGCATCGTTTGCGGGAATTACC
>JAEIGA010010320.1_pt1 | contig 14157 bp, 12 predicted proteins | sample 9270691 | NCBI WGS metagenome assembly JAEIGA01 (sample SAMN17057246, study PRJNA624740) | gut metagenome | biome: biome; isolation source: fecal sample | host: Bos grunniens | place: China: Xizang | collected 2019 | reverse complement strand
GGCAAAGTATCTCGGCAAGGGTATGAAGGGATTCATGAACTTAGTTGTTGCCTTCCTTCTGATGGCTGTGGGAGTGTCATTTGTCATAGGACCTGCCGGCCTGATGGAAAATCTTACCGGATGGAGCAAGGAAGTGTGGCTGTATATAATATTCGGATATTACATTCTTGCGACTCTTCTGCCGGTGGATAAGATCATCGGAAGCATATATCCTTTCATGGGAGCAATCCTGCTCTTCATGGCTCTGGGTGTGGGTGTGATGCTGGTAGCAGGTGACATTACAGGAGCTCATGAAATGGTGGAACTGACTCCTGCAATGCTGAAGAACTGGCATTTCGCTCCTGAGAACAATGTGCTCGTGCCGATGATGTTCATAGTCATATCCTGTGGAGCGATATCCGGTTTCCATGCGACCCAGTCTCCTATGATGGCACGCTGTCTCAAGAATGAGAAATATGCCCGTCCGGTATTCTACGGAGCCATGATAGCCGAAGGAATAGTAGCTATGATTTGGGCGACTGCAGCAATGGCGTATTTCGATGGTCCTGAAGGACTTAACAATGCTATGACAGAAGCAGGGACAATTGTGGGAGGAGTGCTTGTGAAGAATGCCCAGGCAGCTGACATAGTCGATATGATATGCAGAAGCTGGCTCGGCAAGGCAGGGGCTGTCATTGCGATACTTGGTGTGGTGATATGCCCGATAACATCAGGTGATACAGCCTTCAGGAGTCTAAGGCTCTCTGTTGCTGATCTGTTCAAGTATGATCAGAAGCCTATTGTCCGACGTCTGGTTGTATCACTTCCTATATTTGCAGTCGCTTTCTTCTTCTGCAAGGTTGATTTCTCCACTGCATGGAGCTATCTGGGAATTGCAAACCAGATTTTGGCTGCCCTTGTGATGTGGACAGGTGCGGCATACCTTATAAACAAGGGAAAGCCGCATTGGATGTGCTCTATCCCTGCAGCTTTCCTGACTTTCATCTGTGTGAGCTTCCTCATCATAGCTCCGCTCGGCCTTGGCCTCGCACCGCTCGCAGGCTACATCTTCGGCATCGCGGTGGCGCTGCCTCTCTTCTGCCTCTGCGTCGTCAAGGGACGCCGCAACGTCAGACTTTCATAAGATAAGGCTTCGCCTTCCTGTATATCCATCCGAGCAGGCAGTCCGGCATCATTATGATGAACGGGAGGAATATCTTGTTCAGCAGTCCGGGCATTGTACCTTTGCGACGTCGGAATGTTGCGTTCAGTGCCTTCTGCGCGGCCTTTTCAGGTCTGATCATGACGGCCAGTGCGCGGGCGAGTCTGCGCAGGCTGTTCTTGAGAGGTACCAGGGGAGTATCCACTGCGCCGAAATATGCATTGGTCACGCTGACTCCGGTTTTCTGGCATTCGATGCGCAGTTCACGTGAATAATCCTTTACGAAACGCTTTGTGGTTCCGTACATTCCGATGCCCGGCCATATCATCCATGCCGCGAGGGAAGATATGTTGAGGATATATCCGCATCCTCTCTCCTTCATTCCTGTGACATATTTGCGGCAGAGCATGAGAGGTGTGTTCATGTGCACCATCATGATGAGCTTGAGGGCTCTTTCTGATGTTTCAGCGATGCCCTGGCAGTACATGATTCCGGCATTGTTTATGAGCACCTCTACTTCGCAGCCTGCTTCCTCTGTAGCGGCAAATACCTTGTCTGCGGCGTCGGCTGCAGAAAGGTCCTGCTGCAGAATGAGAATCCGAGTTTCCGGAGTCTCTGACTTCACTATCTGTGCTGTCTCTTCAAGACCGTTTGCGTTGATATCTACGATTATGAGATTATAGCCTCTTCTTGCGAGTTCGCAGGCATATATCCTGCCCATTCCGGATGCTGCACCAGTAATCAGGGCGTAGCTCTGGAAATCCTTGAATCCATTCGTCCTCATGTGTACTTTTCCTAAACGGGCGCAAATTTACCAATGTTTTGCGAATTAGCCAATACAAATACGTAAAATGGAATCTTTCAAATTTATTTGGTGGTTTGCCGGAAATGGCCTATCTTTGCATAATTCTAAATAAGACGCGAATGAATACACACAAATGTCCTGACCTTGAGGAATTCAAGGCAATTCTCAAGAAACACGAACTGAAGGCTACTCCTCAGAGACTGGCTGTCCATGAGGCCATGATGGCATTGGGACATGCCTCAGCTGATATGGTGACGGAATCCATAAAGGATAAGGGGAATGCCAAGGTTACCGTTGCTTCGGTATACAATATACTTACGCATATGGCCATGATTGGCGTGTATCACTACCGCATGAGTTCCAATAACAAGATGTATTTCGATGTGAATACATTCAAGCACATCCATTTCTATGATCATGCGAACCATATGTTCCGCGACGTCATAGATGACGAACTCGTACAGATAATCGAGGCTCATCTGAGCCGCAAGAGGGTAAAGGGATATAAGATAGAAGGTTTCGACATTCAGCTCATAGGACGTCCGACAAAGAAGAAATATTCAATCGGATAGCATTCATAATGCTTGGTCTCAGAAAAATCATTATATTTGCAGATTGTGCAAAATAAATGATTATGGAAACTGTAAAATGTCTTATTATCGGAGGAGGCCCGGCAGGCTATACCGCGGCTATATATGCATCCAGGGCTGATATCGCCCCTGTCGTTTATGAAGGAATCCAGCCCGGAGGTCAGTTGACCACTACGACTGACATCGAGAATTATCCAGGATTTGAAAACGGCATTTCAGGTCAGACACTCATGGATACCATGAAAGCTCAGGCTGTCCGCCTCGGAGCTGACATCCGTACAGGTGCAGTGACTGATGCAGATCTTTCGAAGAGACCATTCAAAATAGTGATTGACGGTACCAAGGAGGTATATGCGGAGACTCTCATCATCGCGACAGGTGCGACTGCAAAATACCTGGGTCTTCCGTCTGAAATCAAATACAGAGGACTTGGCGTATCTGCCTGCGCTACATGCGACGGATTCTTCTACAGAAAGAAGACTGTTGCCGTAGTCGGAGGTGGTGACACTGCGTGCGAGGAGGCGACATATCTTGCAGGCCTCTGCAAGAAGGTATACATGATTGTACGTAGAGATGTACTCAGAGCTTCGGAGGCAATGCAGGAGCGTGTGAGAAATACTGAGAACATCGAGATCCTCTGGAACTGCAATACTCAGGAGGTACTTGGAGACGAGTACGGAGTGACTGGTGCAAGACTGGTGAGGAAAGATGGCGAGGTTTTTGATATTGCTGTCGACGGATTTTTCCTTGCTATCGGTCATCATCCGAATTCAGACCTGTTCAACCAGTGGGTGGCAGTTGACAAGGAGGGTTATATCGTGACAGATGGCAAGACATCCAAGACGAATGTAGAGGGTGTATTCGCTGCCGGTGATGTTCAGGACCCTCTATACAGACAGGCTATTACAGCCGCAGCTTCAGGATGCCGTGCGGCATTGGATGCTGAGAAATTTCTTAAAATGCAGTAAAAGATGAAATTGAGAAACGTATTTGTAGCGCTTGTTGCCGTTGCTGCGCTTGCTTCATGTAAGTCTCAGTATGAGATTCTCCTGAACAGCAATGATGCAGATCTCAAGTATGAGGCGGCATTCGAGTACTACAACGCTAAGAAGTATTCCAAGGCTGCATCTGTCTTCGAGTCTCTTGCTGTGCTTACAGACGGAACCGAGAGGGATGACACCGTGAGATACTACTGGGGATTGAGCAACTATAAGTTCAAGGACTATTACACTGCAGAGACCAATTTCGAGCAGTTCATAGAGAGTTATCCACGTAGCCCGTTCACGTCAGAGGCGCGATATCTGCGACTTGATTGTCTCTATCGCCAGACATTGAGGTGGGAACTGGACCAGACTCCGACCTACAAGGCAATAAACGAGGTTTCGGCGTATATTCTTGACTATCCTTCGAATACACATATGAAGGAGTGTCGTGATATGCTCATGGAGCTCAATGACCGCCTGGACAGAAAGGCATATGAGGCAGCCAAGCTCTATTATAAGATGGAGGATTACGTGGCGTCGCGTGTTGCATTCCGTAATGTCCTCAAGGATGATGCAGAGAATATATATAGGGAGGACATTCTGTATTATATAGCTATGTCTTCATACAAATATGCTTATAACAGTATTCCTGCAAAACAGAAGGAGAGATATCTTGGTTTTGTGGATGATTATCTCAATTTCGTCGGTGAGATTCCTGAGTCACATTACCGCAGGGAACTTGATAACGTCTATCAGAAGGCCCAGAAAGCTCTCGGACGTCATGGAGTGGTGACTACTGACGAGCATATGACGGAGAAGGATTTTGCAAAGGAGAGAAGAAAACTTCTCCGTGAGGCAAAAAAAGCGGAAAAAGAGCAAAAATAATTGAAACCCTGCCCGAATAGTCGGGTATAATAATATGGAGGGACTTTTATTCCAACCCTTCATAACGATAAAAGACTTAATCAAGATGGCAAACAAGAAGACACCTACAAACACAATTACAAGAGACCTTAACAATCTCGCTGCTCCTACAGGAAACATCTATGAGACAGTGGTAATCCTCGCGAAGAGAGCAAACCAGGTAGCAATTGCAGAGAAGAAGGAACTTACAAGAAAACTCGAAGACTTCAAGAACGACCGTGACACCATGGAGGAGGTATTCGAGAACCGTGAGCAGATCGAGATCTCGAAATATTATGAAAGACAGCCTAAGCCAAGCCTCGTAGCAATCGAAGAGTTCAACGAAGGTGAGATTGCTTACAGAATGGCAAAGCAGGACGAGGAATAGTCTATGCTGAACAGGCTTCAGGTCAGAAATTACGTTTTGATAGACTCTCTGGAAATTGATTTTCCGGAGGGTCTGATCATTATTACCGGACAGACCGGAGCCGGAAAATCGATACTTCTTGGCGCATTGTCACTTGTGACAGGAGCCAAGGCTGATGCATCAATGGTGTCTGAAGGAGCCGACAACTGTGTTGTTGAGGCGGAATTTGACGGCATTGATGAATCATTGAAAGATATTTTGGAGGAAAATGAGGTGGAATGGGATGCCGGCCACCTTATTGTCAGGAGGGTTGTGAACCGCTCTGGCCGTTCAAGGGCCTTTGTGAATGATTCACCTGTGCCTGTAACTCTGCTTCAGGAGATTTCGCATCGCCTGATAGACATCCATTCCCAGCACCAGACTCTTCTGCTTTCAGACAGACAGTTCCAGCTGAATATTCTTGACCACTTCGCTGGAAATGCCACGCTCAGGGAGAACTGTGCCTCTTTATGGAAGGAACTTGCCGCTCAGAAGGCAGGACTTATGCGCCTGCAGGAGCGTATAGCACGCATTGCAAGTGATAAGGAGTATAACGAGGCCCAGTTCCGCCAGTTGGATTCCGCTTCCCTCAGAGAGGACGAGCTTGCCGAACTTGAGGAGGAACAGAAACGTCTTGCAAATGCTGAGGAGATAAAGACAGGACTATGTACCATAGAGTCTATGTTCACGCCTGATGAAGGAATGTCTGTCGACAGTTCTCTTAAGGAAAGCATCCGCATCCTCTCCAAACTGAGCAAATATATATCTGCGGCAGATGAATTGTCAGCACGCATAGACTCATGCCGCCTTGAGCTGGATGATATCCTTTCTGAGGTTGCTGATATGAATGAGAGGACTGATGTGTCAGAGGAAAGGCTTGTTCAGGTAGAGGACAGGATGTCCCTCATTTACGGTCTTCTGAAAAAGCACGGATGTGCCGATGTGGGCGAGCTCATTGCTTTGCGTGACCGTCTGTCAGAGGAACTCTATGATTCAACAAGACTCGAAGAAGAGGCTGAGGAGCTTCGGAACCGTATCAAGGCCTTGGAGTCTGAGCTTGATGATGTCGCATCTGAACTCCATGAGAGTAGAGTAAAGGCTTCCGATGCTTTCGCTGGCAGCATTACAGAGTCTCTCAGGTTCATGGAACTTCCTTATGCTGTGTTCGAGGTTGAGATAAATGATGCGCCTATATCAGCTACAGGACGGGACGGAATCATATTCCGTTTCTCTGCCACAGGAAAGAATGCGGCAGATGTGGCAAAATGCGCCTCTGGAGGAGAGATGTCCCGCATCATGCTGTCCCTCAAGGCGATGATGGCACGATATACAGCCATGCCTACCATGATCTTTGATGAGATTGATACAGGAGTCTCCGGCAGTGTTGCTGACAGGATGGGATCAGTCATATGCAGTATGGGAGAGAGCATGCAGGTGTTTGCAATAACACATCTTCCTCAGGTTGCTGCCAAGGGTAATGCACATTATATGGTTACAAAAGAAATCGATCCTGCCACATCCAAGGCTGTTTCAACCATTGTACAGCTTGGTGCAGAGGATCGTGTCATGGAAGTGGCCCGCATGCTCAGCGGCTCGGTAATAACCGAAGCCGCGGTCGCAAACGCCAGGGAACTTTTATCTTAGAGGGAGAACCTCGTAATCCTTTCCGTAGATTATTCTTCTTATACCGGTGTTGGAGTATCCTCCATCACCTTCTTTTCTTATTGAAAACAGATTCTGGAGCATATTTACGTCTGAATCATCCATGTGCTGCATCCAATCTTCTCCATATACGGCGCACATTCCGAGGAAATATTTTGCTACGTCATAGCCCTGGAATGCGAACTGGGTAGGCTCTGTGTGGAACAATGCCCTGTATTTCATGAGGAAGTTCCTTACATCCTCAGTCTCGTAGTCAATATGATAGGTGAGGCTTGCGTGGAGTGATGTATTGTGGAAATTCTCTACTTCAATTGTGTCAAATGTCCTGATCTTCGCAGGGCCATACAGTACGACCGGATGTTTTGTATGTATGGTCAGGTTGAGGTTTCTGATTACATCATTCACGAATGCTTCGCTTTCTGATGCTACGAGTACTCTGTTTACGTGTTCCTTAGCCATTATAGCTTCGAGTGGCTCCTGGATGTTTCGTCCTTCGAGGATACTGTATGAGAAAGGTATATATTCTATACCTGCACTGTCAAGTGCCGCCCTCATCAGATTTCCCTCATCGCCCATTCTAGCCTCCTTTTCGCTTATTACAAGTACGGTGTCGCCCGGTTGGATGTCTTCTGCCATCCATTTCGCAACATCCTTGTACTGTATGTTCCTCGATGCAGGGGCGTGTATCATTGTAGGATGAGACTGAACAAGAGACTCCGCCCTCGGGTCGAGAGGAGATACAAGAGCCTTGATGCCGGGGGCTATCGAATAGAGACGTGTTATGTCGCCTGCAGATACGGGACCGATTATGATATCGCTGTTTTCAAGGACATGTCTGGTCGCACCGAACGATCCGTTGGCTATATCATGAACCTCAAGGTCGATCTCGGCTCCGTTTTCTCCAAGCTCTCTTGCAGCGAGCAGTACTCCGCTATAGAAGTCCATGTTGCTCTTGCTTGATGCGGAACCTGTCGCCTTCAGCGGGAGCAGTACCATTGCCTTGACCTTGTTGTTCAGCACATCCTGCAGCACGATCTCCTGTTCCTCCTCTACATCTGCTGAAGTATCTTCGAAGGCTGTCTCTATATTCATGTCCTCCTCTTCCTGTACTTCAGCCTTGTCTTCTTCCGCAATGACGTATTCATGGTCCTTTGCCGGTATAACGAGCTTCTGTCTGCTTTTCAGTTTCCTGTCCCTAAGGCTGTTGGCTGCTACAATCGCTTCTGCAGGTACTCCATAACGGTCAGATATTGTCTGCAGGTCCTCATACCATTTGACTGTATGGATCTTCTGTACAGACGGAGTGGCGAACTCGTTCTCTGCAGCTGGTGCCGCAAGCACAGGAATGTTGATTATGGCATTCTTCTTGAGCCCGCTGTCCTTGAGTCCGGGATTGGCTTCATATATTTCATCTACGCTTACATTGTAGGCCTTGCTTATGGAATACAAGGTCTGCTTCTCGAGTACGATATGGCTGTAATATACCTTTCCGTCAATCTTTACCTTCTGTTCGGATATCTCCACAGGAGTATTTTCATATTCCTGTGCATATGCGCTGCCTGCCATGAGTGCACACACATGGCAGCATACGACAATCTTTCCTATATAAGCTGCAAGTCTGTTCATATCCATATATTTTAGAGCCCGTCTATGAATTCTGTAAGTCTGCGGGCAAATGTCTTCCATGATAATCTTTCCTTCTCCATGCGGATGTTCCTGATGCATTCCTCCTTTATATGAGGGTCGCAGAAGTAGCGGAGGATTTCCTTGGATATGGCCTCCGGAGTGCCTTCTTCAGATACTATCCCTGTGCCTCTGTCGCCGATTGCCTCCTTGAGGCCTCCTACATCTGTCACGATCATAGGCACCTCGAAGTGGTAGGAAACCGAGCTTATGCCGCTTTGTGTGGCACTTCTGTATGGAAGTACCGCAAGATCGGCGGCGGAGAAGTATGTGGCTACTTCGGAGTCGCGGATATATTTAAGGTCCATGTATATCCTGTCCTTACCTGGCAGCCTGTCGATGATCTGCTGATATTTGTCAAACGAGCCGTAAGGCTCTCCGGCAATTATCAGCTGGTAATCCTCAGGAAGCATTCCGAATGCCTCCAGAAGGATGTCAAGTCCCTTGTATGTGCGGATGAGACCGAAGAAAAGTATATTCTTCTTTCCGCTTTTCAGTCCCAGCTTCTTCTCAGCCTCGTCTCTCTGGAGCTTCTGTCCGAAATGTGAGTACAGAGGGTGCTGTATTACGGTATATCGTGCGTCCGGCTTGAGTGAGAGCAGGTCCTTCGACACTGCTTCACATAATGTGACGCACCCTGTGCTTCCCCTCAGGAAATACTTCGTGAGCGGGGCATCGAAGAAATGCGGCTCATGAGGTATTACGTTGTCAAGTATGGATATCACCTTGCAATGCTTCTTCATCTGTCTCGTTATGTAGCCGAGAGACGGTCCGAAGTATGACATCCAGTACCGGACGATAAGCACGTCAGGATTCCAGTCGCGGATGGCCTTGTATGTGCTTACATATGAAAAAGGATTGGCCGTATCCAGCAGAGATGTGCTCTCCACCGGTACGGCCTCATCATCTTCTGTCACATACTGTGTCTTTCCCGGAAAGAGGATTTCAGGATATTGTCTCTTGAAATTGAATGCCTTGACAACATGTTCTTTACTCAGTTCACCATACAGGCATGCGTTAAACTGAGAAATTCCTCCTCGATAGGGATAGAAGCAGGACAGTATCGCTATCTTCAAATCTTACTTCTTTGTAGTCTTTGATGCGACGTACTCTTCGTTGAGTCCGGCGAGGACATCATTTGTGATGTCAAGTGCAGGATCGGCTGCGAGTACAGGTGTTCCGAGTGTAACGACTCCGTCCTCGGCAGCATCTCCCTGAGTGATGAGAATCATGGCATACTGCTTCTCCTCGTTGTACTTTGCAACGAAAGTGGCGATTGCATCGTTTATCTGGTTGTTCATCACGAGGAGTTCCTCGTTGATCTCGTTGTTCTTCTGGTTTGCATAGTTCTGATACTCGATCTCCTGCTGCTGGATCTTCTGAGCCTCATATTCGGCAGTTGACCTTGTCATGAGACCCTTCTGCATCTTCTCCTCGTACTTCTGTACAGCAGAGGTGAGGCTGCTCTCCCTTCTTGTAATCTCTGCCTGGATGCTCTGGACCTTTGTCTCGACTACGCTTCTGAGGTCATTTGCCATGTCGTATTCAGCCATGACCCTTGTCATGTCAAGATATACGATGGCGCCCTTAGGTGCAGTTGTGTCAGTTGTCTCGGCAGATGGAGCGACTGCGTTCTCTGAATTGTTCTGCTTGCATGAAGTTGCTCCGAAAGCTACAACGGCGCTGAGGATGACAGCACCGAGGATGTGGGATGTCTTTTTCATTTCTATAGTTTTGGTTGTTTTAATATTGTTATCCTACAAAGGTAATCAAAAAATCTTGACTTTCGACAGATAAGCCTGTATTGTTTTCTCCAATCCCATGTAGAGGGCATCGCTGATGATGGCGTGACCTATGGAGACCTCGTCTGTCCACGGGATGTTTCTTATGAAGAATTCAAGATTTTCCAGGTTCAGGTCATGACCGGCATTGAGCCCCAGACCGCACTCACGGGCCTTTTCAGCAGTCTTGATGAAGTCAGCCACGGCCATTTCCGGAGCTTTCGGGAAGAGGGTGGCATATGGCTCCGTATACAGTTCCACGCGGTCTGCACCGCAGATTGCCGCTCCTTCTGCCATTTCGGGCTTCGCATCTATGAATATGGATGTCCTTATGCCTTTCTTCTTGAATTCGCTGCAGATTTCGGTGAGGAAGTCTCTGTTGCGCAGAGTATCCCAACCTGCATTGGATGTGATCGCATCCTCCGCGTCGGGAACCAATGTGACCTGGTCGGGAATGACTTCCATCACAAGGTCGATGAACGATCCGATAGGGTTGCCTTCGATGTTGAACTCAGTAGTGATCAACGGCCTGATCTCCCTTACGTCAGAATATCTGATGTGCCTTTCATCCGGCCTTGGATGCACTGTTATACCTTCCGCTCCGAATTTCTCGCAGTTCACTGCAGCAAGCGCAACGTTCGGCATCGAACCTCCGCGGGCATTCCTTATAGTTGCTATTTTGTTTATGTTGACGCTCAGTCTTGTCATGATGACGGCTTCTATTATGTTTTGTCCTACAAAAATATATATTTTTAAAGAATTTGTGCTAATTTTGGAACTTTATTGACGATATAAATCAGATGAAGGTAGCGATATACAACGGAGTGTCTGAATTTACAGACGAGGTCAGGACCAGGCTTGACAGACTCTGGAACGAACTGCAGGCAGCAGGATGCGGCGTCTTCTTTTACGGTGAGGACGGGGTTGACCTGACCGGGTGTGATTTCATTCTCAGCGTGGGTGGTGACGGAACGTTCCTGTCGGCATCCTCGTTGTCTGTAAGGAGCGATGTTCCGGTTGTCGGAGTGAATTTCGGTCGTGTCGGTTTCCTTTCCGAGAACCGTCCGGAGGACGTGGCCCGTGCGCTTCTTGATGGAGATTATGTCATTGAGGAGCGTGCTGTCCTGAAGGCATCGCTGGAAGGAGTGGCCGGCCCGGATGCAGAGAAGTTCTGGCCTTATGCATTCAATGAATTTACCGTTCACAGGAGCGGTGCCGCTATGCTTGGAATAGATGTCGACATAGATGGGATAAGCCTGCCCACATATTGGGCTGACGGACTCATAATGTCCACCAGTTCCGGCTCTACCGCCTATTCCCTCAGCGCAGGTGGCCCGATTGTTCTTCCTGGTTCCAAGGTGCTGATCCTCACTCCTATAGCTCCACATAACCTGAATATCAGACCTCTGATTGTCCCCGATTGTGCGAATGTCACTTTCAGAGTGCATTCCAGGGATTCGAAAGTGGTGTTCACAGCAGATACCAGGACTTTGGAAATCAATGACGGGGCATCTGTCCGAATGGGTGTGGCACAGTTTTCGCTAAAGCGTGTCCGGCTTGGCAGCTCCAACTTCATAAATGCCCTCACAGAAAAGCTCTACTGGGGGGAAGACGTAAGAAACATCAAATGACGATGATGATGGAAAATCTGAAGAATATACCCGTCCATGTCTCTATGATCATGGATGGCAACGGCCGTTGGGCCAAGGAAAGAGGCAAGGAGAGGGTCCAGGGTCACTTCGAGGGGGTGGAGAGTGTGCGTGCATGTGTGGAGGCGGCAGTCGAGACGGGGGTGAAGTACTTGTCCTTATATGCGTTTTCGGAAGAGAACTGGAATCGGCCTCAGGCGGAAGTTGATACTCTTATGGAATTGATGGTCAAGGCAATGGCTGCAGAAATGTCTTCGCTTGACAGAAATGGAGTCCGATTCATGGTCATCGGTAACCGCCAAAGGCTTTCCGAAAATCTGAATCAGGTCGTTGACTCGTGCATGGCGCAGACTGCATCAAACGATGTCCTTACACTGATCATATTTTTGAGTTACAGTGGAAAATGGGATATCCTTCAGGCGGCTAAGAAGATGGTCACAGAAGCATTGGAAAATCCGGATATGGCCGATGATATCATCAATATGGACAATGCCGGATTCGACAGATATCTTGCTACGGCAGGGATTCCTGATCCCGACCTGATTGTCAGGACGTCGGGAGAAAGCAGGCTCAGCAACTACCTGCTGTGGCAGGGAGCGTATGCCGAATGGCTCTTTGTGGATACTCTCTGGCCTGATTTCAGGAAGGATGAATTCAGAAAGGCTTTGGAATACTACTCAAAACGCGACAGGCGTTATGGAAAAGTAAAATAATTGCTTATCTTTGCAGTTTTGAAAATTGATGTCAAAATGAGGTTTTATAGACTGGCCGCACTCGTTACCGCTTTCGTCCTGTCGCTTCCTATGTGGGCGCAGCAGGCCGGAAAGGACGTTGTTGTGGATTATAATAATCCTAAGAAATATATAGTCGGAGGTGTAAGGGTAGAAGGAAACAACTATTTCTCACCGGAGCAGATACTTCAGATCACTGGTCTCCAGAAGGGTATGGAGGTGACTGTTCCGAGCGAGGAAATGTCATCGATCGTAAGCAGGCTCTGGGCTCAGAGATACTTCGAGGATGTTGCTGTTGTAGTGGATTCCATCGCTCCGTCAAGGGATACCGCCTTCTTCAAGATCGCAATCATGGAGAGACCCCGTGTATCACGCTGGACTTTCAGCGGTGTCAAGTCAGGCGAGCAGAAGGAACTGATGGAACGTCTGAACCTCAGAAGAGGTGGCGAGTTCTCCGATTACGTGGCCAAGACCTCATCAGACATCATCAAGAGATTCTACAAGGAAAAGGGATTCCTGAATGTCAAGGTCGATGTCAATACAAAGAGGGATACTGTCATCAGGAGCGCCATCCGTGTCCAGTTTGCAGTGGACAGGGGAGAAAAGGTCAAGATCAAGACGATAACTTTTACCGGAAACGACAACGTGAAGGAAGGTAAGCTTGTGAAGGCCATGAAGAAGACCAGAGATGCCCGCTTCAGAAACTTCTTCAGCTCAAAGAAATTCAATGAGGCAGAGTACGACAATGACAAGAGGGCGATGATCAACGCCTTCAATGAAGCGGGTTACAGGGATGCCCGCATAGTCAAGGATACGATGTACTACATTGAGCCTGGACGCCTTCAGATCGATTTTGAAATTGACGAGGGACGCAGGTACTATTTCAGGGACATTACATGGACAGGTAACTCAGTATATCCTACAGAGACCCTCAATGAGGTCCTCATGATCGAGAAAGGAGATGTATATGATGTCGTTACCATGGAGAAGAGACTCTTCGGAGGCGGAAAGCAGAATGAGTACGACGTTTCCAAACTGTATCGTGACAACGGATACCTGTTCTTCAATATCCAGCCTGTGGAACTTAATGTCGAGGGTGACTCGGTGGATGTGGAGATGAGAGTCGTGGAAGGAAAGCCTGCGACCCTGAACAATATCGTTATCAATGGTAATGACCTTACCAATGAGAGGGTTATCCGTCGTCAGGTCTTCACCCGTCCAGGATATCTCTTCAGCCAGTCCGATTTCGAGCGCTCGATCCGTGAAATCGCATCAATGGGACAGTTCGATCCTGAGGCGATCGCGGATCCGGCCAAAGGATATTCGATCATCCCTAACCAGTTGGACAATACGGTCGACCTTGTGTACAATGTCACTGAGAAGCCTTCAAGCCAGCTGGAACTTTCCGGTGGTTGGGGTGGCAATACGTTTGTCGCTACAGTCGGAGTAAGCTTCAACAACTTCTCGACCCGCCGTTTCTTTGACAAGACTGCATGGCGTCCTGTGCCGCTCGGAGATGCGCAGAATCTGTCGTTACGTTTCCAGACAAACGGTACATACTATACCAGCCTTTCTGCAAGTTTCTCGGAGCCATGGCTCTTTGGTAAGAAGCCTACTTCGCTGAATATGTCGCTCTACTATACAAGGCAGACCAATTCATACATATATTATAATATCCTCAACAATGACGAGTATATGGAGGTGTATGGATTTGCTGCCGGACTTGGTAAGCGTCTGAAATGGCCGGATAACTATTTTGTGCTTTATAATCAGTTGAGCTGGCAGACATACAAACTCCAGAACTGGGCATATCAGTTCATGTT
>JAEIGA010010319.1_pt1 | contig 14157 bp, 8 predicted proteins | sample 9270691 | NCBI WGS metagenome assembly JAEIGA01 (sample SAMN17057246, study PRJNA624740) | gut metagenome | biome: biome; isolation source: fecal sample | host: Bos grunniens | place: China: Xizang | collected 2019 | reverse complement strand
TTCTGACTTAAGATAATCTACTGCCTCCGTAAGGAAAGACTGTGAATCATAATCAAAACTCTCCAAAACCAGGTAGCCTATTCGGTCCGAACCCGCCTGAAGAACATCACATAGCAACACTGGATTGTAATCATACACACCGGCTGCAACTGATGCTGTAAGTTCATTTCCGTCGCCTATTTCAGCATTACGAAAATACTTCAACGAATAAGTTCCCGAAGACGAAGAAGACAGTTTCTTATTGATATCTTCATAATTATCTCCGGTGACATATTCACCATCTACCATATATATTGCATCTCCCCTACATAAGCCGGCCACATCAGCCGGAGAGCCGTCGTGAACATAGGAAACTGCAAGACAGTAAACAGACCCGTCTGCATTTAAGGCCGAAGCGAAAAATGGTCCGAATCCCAATCCGGCATTCTGCACCACTGATTTTGCAACTGGTCTCTCGGACACAATATTGGAATAAATGAATCTTTCTCCCAGATTTGCCACAAGACCTTTAGTCCAACCTCCATCTTCAATATTGACATCGTCCAGCATGAGCAGATACTTATTAAGGAACTGAGTATAATCCAGATTCAGATCGACCTCAAGTTTCGAATACTCCTGCGCCCAAAGATATTCCTTCAATAGCCTCTGGTGCATGTGTGAATTTATTGTCCGGTTCCTCTCCATATCAGTCAGAATGACGGACTGATTGAATACAGCGAGCGAAACTCTCTCATAACCGACCACTTCAATAAATAATTCGGCAGTTCTGGAAGTCTCTCCATCATTGGGATTAAACTTTATCCTGATTGAATTAAACCCTTTGTTCCCTCCACCTTTCTCTATCACAGCCCAAGGCTGATCTCCATCACACACCAACTCCAAGGTATAAACATCTAGAGTCTTCACGGTACACCCTACTGTCTCCCCATACTGAGAAATATTACGTCCCTTAGCCTGATTATTAAACTCAAGAACACCCGCCCTTTCAAATAGAGTCGGCTCCTGCTGTTGTTTCTGACAGGCTACAATACATATCAAAAGAAAACAAAAAAGTCTTTTCATATAATCAGATTTAGTCAGGCAAAAATATCACATTTTCCTGAAAAGGTCAAAACACAATATTCAGATAAATTCATAAATTTGCAGATTACACAAGATCTGATATAAAATGAAAAGAACAACATTAATCCTGACTATGCTTGTCATATGTACAAGTTCGTGTGTAAAGGGACTGCAAGAAGGAGCAGAAGGCAGACACGAAGTAAATACACTTGAGACAAAACTTGTCGGCAGAACAGGCGGTGACATGGAGAAAGGGTTACTTCTGGTGAAGGTAGATGCAAATTCTGCCCTTGCTTTGGAAGAACACTCGGACAACGAAGTATGGAAATCCATTTTCGGTACAGATGAGATAACATCCGTTTATTATGCACTTGGAGCAAGACCCAAAGACATGGTACTCGCCAGGAAATACGACCTCGACAAATGGTTCAAGGTTGAATTCGACAAGAGTATTGCAAATGAGGACATGGCCAGAAAACTTGCACTCCAGCCAAACATAATATCCATCCAGTACGATACCCGGATGGAAACCCAAACAATGCCACAGACCCTCCCGGCAGCATTGCCGCCTATTACAAGGAGCTGTTCCGGCACATCATGTTTGCCGTTTGATGACCCTTATCTGGCTACACAATGGAACATGATAAACGACGGCAGCATGCCAGGCTCGGTAGCCGGCGCCGATATCGGGGTAAAGGATGCATGGAAACTCGCTGCGGGAGACCCAAGCATAATAGTAGCGGTATTCGACGATGCAGTTCACACCATCCACTCTGATCTCAGAAAAGCCATATGGGTAAATGAACTGGAAAAAAGCGGAGCATACGGCGTTGACGACGACGGGAACGGATATGTAGACGACACCTACGGATTCAACTTCGTGGGATGCCGCATTTCCGAAGACAAAGACGGTAACACCATTACCACAGGCAATACTCTGGACGCTACCGGATTAAGCGGGCACGGCACTCATGTGGCAGGAGTCATCGGTGCAATAAACGGCAACGGCAAAGGAATTAGTTCCATCGCAGGTGGCACCGGCAATAACGATGGCGTCAGACTGCTTTCCTGCCAGATATTTGACAGAAATGGCAATGCGACAGATTCACAGAGAGCCGCCGCATACAGATATGCCGCCGACATGGGTGCATGCATAGCCCAATGCTCATACGGAAACACCGACATCATAACCAGCGACGACATATACATAAACGGCACGAATGACGACAATCTTACGGACGACAAGAAAATCGCCGGAGCACCTCTCGAATACAGTGCATTACAGTATTTCCTCAACAAGGCCAACCATCCGAACCTCGACGGAAACCTAGCCATCTATTCATCCATGAATGAAGGACATCCTTATTCCGGATACCCGGGCGCCCTTGCAAACTGCATTTCCGTATCTGCCTTCGGATATGATTTCACGCCCAGCTGGTACAGCAATTATGGACCCGGCGTCAAAATCTCAGCACCTGGTGGAGAATTTTCAAGTGAAGAAGACAAGCAAAAGGCAATCCTGTCAACCGGAGTTTCAAACTCTACCATAAAGAATCCGATCTATTCGGACGACAACGTCGAAAATGATGCCCACTATGTATATATGAACGGAACATCAATGGCATGTCCTCATGTTTCAGGAGTTGCAGCGCTCGGTATCTCTTATGCAATGAAACTCGGCAAAAAGTTCACACGCGAGGAATTCATATCAAAACTATTAACCTCCGTAAACGACCTTGATCAATATTGCACCGGCACCAAGATATACAAAGGACAGACAATCGACTTGGGAAAATACAAGGGCAAAATGGGTACCGGTGCTCTTGATGCATGGAAGTTCCTCATGTCCCTTGAAGGCACTCCTGTAATAATGGCAAAACCCGGAATCAAGAGAAGCATCCGCATTGCCGATTATGTCGGAAACAACCCTGTCGTTCTAAACGAAATCGATCAGGAAACAATCAACTCTCTGGGCTTGGAAAGTGCTCCAGTCATCACAGAAGACGGAATGTTGGAGTTCACCTGCACTAAGACAGGGGCTGGCAAGATCTCTTTCACTTCAAGCATAGGAAAGGATCCGGAAAAAGCCGACGGTATCGGTGGCATGAACTACAACTACGAAATCTCGATAACCTGCAGAAACAACATAGCATCCAACGGAGGATGGCTCTAAAAATATTTATCTATGAAAAGAATATTTACATATATTTTGATCGGCACATTGGCCACGGGATTCATCGGCTGCGAACCGGACAATCCGGAGCCAGATGGCGGGGAAAACCCACCAGAAGAAGTTCTTCCAGAGACATTAGGTGACATGATATGCGGCGAATGGCATCATGAAAGTGAAGACGGAACGATAGATATATACATGGCTATTTTGCCTGATGGCACCCACGAACTCTATCAGAAATTCAGCGGTGGCGTGCACCATCTATACAGAAGCACATGGACACTCAACGAAACCGTTCTCGAGGGCACATACAACGACCAGGCTCCTTGGCAGGCGAGTTACAATATTAGTCTCAGTGAAGACAAAACCACGCTGACTCTGACAGCAGTTCAAGATATCGAAAACGTCATAGTCTTTGTACGCAAATCTATACCTGACTCAGTACGCGACACCTGCATTGTTGATGTAAAATCTTAAATCAATTCTATATATGCAGAAAGGGCAGCCCGATGGGCTGCCCTTATTTGCATTATATTGTGAACTATTGGTTTACTGAGCGAAACCGCTGCCTGCAATATTGCACTCATACTTATATGGTGCATAGTAGTTGCCCTCTGCATCCTTGATAAGGACATAGATATTACAACCTGGAGAACCATATGCATAAGAGTGACCATCTGGATTCACATCCTCAAGATTAATTGCACTTGAAGTAAGGAGGAAATTAGCCTTATCTTTATCTGAAGGGTAGTCAACCAGATAATCATCATGGACAATGGCTGTCTGTGCTGTAAATCCTTCTGGAATGTTAGTTATAGTCCAGTTAACATGTGTGAAGTCACCAACTGTCTCTGTAGTAATATTTACAGTAGGTTTCTTTGCTATCCAATCAGGATTGTCATTACCGTTCGCATCCTTTGAAGCAACATAAGCATCACCGAGATCGAAAGAAATCTGGAATTTCTGATATGCAGCGTGTGAAACAGTCCACTTGCCATCAACCTTAACCCTTGCAGATACGCAAATGACATAATCTGTAAGATAGTCTGTTGACTGTACTGTGATAATACCATCTGCATCTGGCTGTGTTTGAAGTGCCCAATAATACTCCGGATTCATTGCAAAGTATTTCTCTGCACTCTCCTTTGAACCACCATATGTACTCAACCAACGACTAGTGCCCTCTTCACCAGCATATACCAGATATTGTGTATCTGGGGCTAAACCGGTTGCAGAGGTCGCCTCAACCTTGAATTTAGTACCATTGGCTGACGGCTCGCCGACCATAGTCAATGTAAGAACGATATCGTTGTACTCTACATCCTTGGTTGTATATACCTTATATGCCACTTCACCATATTTTCCTTCAGCATCCACTGCCAAAGCAAGAAGCATTGCTGAAGTATTAGGCATCAAAGAGTTATATGTACCAGGGTAATATGACTGATTCACAGTTGCCTTGCTTCCTATTGTCAAATTTCCATTTGCTAAAACGTAAGCAGCCAAATCTGTAATTGTATTGTAATTCTCAGGAAGAATCCAAGTGTAGTAAACCATTTCCGCATTCTCAGCAGTAACCTCAACTGAAAAACGGTTATAAGCATTTGCAGTATCCTCACCAAGGACTGGCTTCACAGAAGATCCTGATGTGAGGCTTGGAGTTGTGAATTCGTACATGTAGACATCCTCAAGTGTGAACGATGTCTTTCCTTCAGTGGCAGGAATCACCCAAAGAACATACTCTGTTGCTGGTGTTATTGATTCCTCGTAAGTATCAGCAAAGCCAAGTACACTTCCTGAATATGGAGCTGTGTATTCAAGCGGAGTTGGCGCATTCCATGAAGAACTGAAGCTAGACAAGATTTCATCCATTCCATAGAAGTATTCCTTATTGCTGAATCCAGCATAGTAGGTTGAAACGCCCTTCAATTCAGCTGCAATTGTAATGTCATTAAATTTAATATCAGCTTCGATGTCACATGTTATATAAATGAATGAGGATGCTTCCATACCTCCGAGACTCCACTTGTATGTGGTAGCATCCTGAACATAAGGAACTGCCCAAACTACATATGACTGTCCTACAGTAAGAGGTGCGATAATCTCTTCTCCCCAATCTGAAAGGCCTGCGCCCATCTCAAATTCAACTGCGTTATAAGAAGATGGATAATCCCACATAGAGTTCGGACTTCCAGCCTCTTCAAAAGCAGCTACAAGTTCGTTATAAGCAGCAGTCGCGTCCCAACTTTCAGCAGGAACGACATTGTAGAAGAAGCCAGCAAGTCCACCATAAGGCTCCATTGTCACTAGGCCTTGTGAACCTGCAAGGTTCTTGAATGCCTTTGTTGTAACGAAAGTTGAAGATACAACTGATTTTCCACCACCTTCTGGAATTCCGAGCACTTTTAAGTAACCGCTTTCAGGAGCATATTTATTGGCTATAGCCGCAGCCGTAGGTGCTGTAACTGAAAGGTAAGTTTCCTTGTAGTACTCTGTCTCAAGAACTTTCTCTTCCACAACCCATCCGGTAGGAGCCTGAACCATATAGTTTTCAATATTCGTGAAAGTGACAGGAATATCAACAGTAGCTCCTGGAATAATGTACTCTGGAATCTGCGACATTCCATATGGATCACCGAAGATGATAGCTGCCTTGCCATCAAAGGTGAGAGCAATAGTATTACCATCAGCAAGAGTGAAAACCACATAAAGAGCTTCTTCCTGAGCACCTTCTGCCTCCTGCTCGTCAGTGTAGTTGTCAGTATAAACTACCTGTGCATCAACGAACACTGAAGGATTAGAGCATGTAGGGACCCAAGTTTTGCCATCAAGAGAGAGATAAGTAACACCATCTTCAGTCTTGACCTGAGGAGTAACGCTTATCGGGTACATATTGCCATCTGCATCAGTAAGAGCAGTTGCAGTACCGTCTGCGCCGTAAGTCGCCCAGTACTTAGCACCGTCAACCTCTACGGTTGTGATGAGAGACTGGAACTTCTGCTGATTTTCAGCATTAGTAGCAGGTGCGAAATCAAATGTAGTACCATCAGCAAGAGTGAACTTCCACTTCTTGTTGGTGTCATCCCATTTCGCATCCTTGATCTTGGAGTCAGCGCCAAGGATGTACTGGAGAGCCGCCAACTGATCGTTGAGTCTTGACTCCAGACTTGCCACCTGGTCCTTTACCTTACCCATTTCGTCCCAAAGTTTACTGTCATCATAACATGAAGTAAACACAGGACATGCCATAGTCGCGAGGATCATCGATCCGCCGACCATCTTCTTGAAAAACTGTCCTAGTTTCATAAGAAAAAAATTTAGTGGTTAATAAATAGTTAGTAATATATAAAAGATATTTAGTTTGTTACTTCTCCACATAAGTCGGATAATAGTCGCTTATGTATTTCTTCTGTCCTTCCTTTGTGAGGATACAATACTGCATCTTACCCACTACCTCATGACCGTTCTCATCGATTCCAAGTGGAACACAGAGAGCCATAATATCCTTATCCGCAGCTATAGTCTCGGTATGTATTTCGGTCTGTGAACGGATACCGTGAGTGTAGATCCAAGTATCCCAATGATTATAAAACTCGTATGCATACATCTGGTCTGTGCCAAGACGGTCCATATAAAGAGTACCTTCATCTCCAATAAATCTCTTATACTCATCACAATCCTTAACCGTCTTAAAGGTAACTGTCCATGTATTGTCGGAAGCGTTGAATGTACATTCCATGGTCATCTGCGGATCAGGACCAGCCTGTGGCTGAAGGGTTGTAACTTCGGCGAATCTTACATCGCTTACCACACCGTTCATATCGATGGAAATATACGCATACCTATAATATGATCCCGGATCAAATCCAGAAAGGGTCATCTTGTCACTGCCGGACAGAGAACGGCCCCAGTTATTCATATAAGTTGCATAACCGTCTATCTGTTCCGGATCCTGTGCTTTTTCGCTGAAGAAGAAATCCATCCACGCTGAACGAGAGGCATTATCAGCAGGGACATCGTAGTCCCTGACCATGGCACCAGTATCCTCATCCTTGTGCTGCTGAACCGGATCTACGAGTATGAAAAAGAAGTTTGCAGTATTATCCGGATCATATGTAAAACTGTAAGTAAACTGTCCCTTCATCACATCCTTGAATTCAAGAGACAGGTTTGATTTGCAATCCTCCGGACGGTCAGTCACAAGCATCTTGCTTCTGAAAGGAGTGAACTTGACATCAGAGAGTTGCATGTAACGGTTTCTTACAACATATGCTATAACATAGTCAGTATCTGGCTTCGGAAGGAAGTTCTCCATTACTGTCATATGGGAGTCTGATGCCTCCTCATTGTCAAGGTTACAGTTCGGATTGCTGACTCCATAGCCACCATTTGCATAAATATCCTGAGCAAGTTCCTTTCTCTGTTCCTCTGTCGAATCCATCCACGGCTGAGCATCCTCCAAAGTCAAGGTCCTATAGAATACTGCATTGGTATTCTTGCACATATATACATCATACTCTGCATACATTGCAGACAAAGCATCCTGTTTTACTGTTATCTCGGCCGTACCATCCGGTGCGTCCTCTGGAACCTGTTTCAATGAGAAGTCGCATCTGACAAGGGCAGATGGCGTACCATTCCTATCCATTGCTACTGCAAGGTGGGTGATGACAAAATTAGGATCGATTTCCACTCCGGCGCCAAATGACCTATAGACACTCAAAAGGCTCGGGTCTGTCGCATCAAGAGAGCCCATAGCCGTCCTGACGAAATCCCTCAGCATCCTGTCACCGAAGATGTCCGCATACTCATCAATCATTGACTTCTCATTAGAATAGTATGTAAAGGTAGATGTTGCGGAATTCGGCTGATGAGTAACCGAATATGCCGTATATCCAATTACTGGCTTCAGGGTTAAAGCCGCATTGAGAGATGGTTGAGACGGTGTCTCAAAGTAAACTATATTGACTTCAGCTGCATTATTGATAGAGGCTTCTTCCTCATAACAGCCCACTGTTATGATAACATACTGGGTAGCAGGAAGGATTTCGTATTGAGCATATTCGGTGTTTGTCCAATCAAACTCCTTATTTTTCCATTCATCCTGAAGAAGATTCTCGTTAAGAGCTGTACCTGAAAAAGCACCGCCGAAAATAGACTTGAGCACGATATCCTCGACTTTGAGCCAAGGCGCTCCAACTCCATCATTTTCGAGAATTTCGTTATAAAGAAGGCTAAGCGGAACGAGGTTGATTGCATATGAGGCGATTCTGGAGCCAGGACGGCAAGAGAATCTTACATAATTTTCTCCCACAGATGTTACATTCACAGATACTCCATCGGGTGAAGCCTGAACCTTACGGTCAAATATTTCCATATCGACTGCAGGATTTGGAACAGGAAAGTCGTTTGCAACATCTATCGTCGTGGGAGTTGAACGAACTTCTGAAAAACCGTTCTCATCCGGATTACACGAAAGAAGGGCAAATGAAGCAATATATGCAAATATATAAGTGAATCTTTTCATAGTCATTTAAGGATATACGATGAATTTCCCCCGTTTATAGAGCAAATATTCATATTGTTCACAATACCATCTTCATTGATCGCAAGAGCATAAAGATAGGTATTTTCTATATTCCACACATCAGAAAGTTCGATAGTATAAGACTTCGACATTTCTTCTCCATAAGACAACCTGCCTACTCGGTCACCACGGAAAGAAGAAGATACAATCTTTCTGACTACATGATCGTGGACATAAGTCGCATTTGTACCGGTAGGAAGAGTCTGTGGGGAAACAATTCCATCCTCAACAACAAAGACCGCCAATCTATATGTCTGGTCACGCTCAGATATAATCTTGACTTCAACATGCGCCTTACCGTCCTCAAGCGAAGATGCCACAGCCACAGCACAATGGGCAGGATTTTCCTTCAACTCACGAGAGAGATGCTCGGAAACCTCTGTAATCGACGACAATGATCCGTTTAAGTTCATATCAAGAAGATAGGAAGGAAAATTTTGGCCTATCTTCATCGAACTCATTATTTCACCAGTTTGAGAAAGTGCCATCGGGTCATCTCCTGAAGAAGATGAATGAAAAGCCATTACATGTACACTCTCAGCGTAAGCCTCGTTGCGAGAAATGACGAATTTCAGATTATTATATCCTTCGGGGCAGAATGCGCACCAAGTTCCGGTAAATTCCCAAAGAGCCATCTGCTTGCGATAGGCTGACGGAATCAATTCATATGAAACTTCTGCACCTACTGCACATTCATTAGCATTGACTGCGGTCCAAGTTATACCCTCATCATCAGTCGTCATAGCCACGACAACAACACGCATATTGTCCTTGTTCCATTCCTGTTCAAGAACCACTCTGTCAGTCCTTTCTGCACAATATCCTGCCGGAATGGGCTGAGAGCCTGAAACATTTTTTCCGTAAATATCCGACGAGAGCATCTTCCTGGCAACATTGTCATACGAACCATCCACTTCATCCTCTACAAGGAAGACATGGTATCTGTATCTCCTTTCGACATTGGTCGAAATTCTGGATTTGATTGTCAAAGAACGGGAGACTTCCTCATATTCTGTGCTCACTGCTATACCGCAATCTGCAGGATTTCCTGCTCCTGCGGAAGACAAGGCATCAGATACAGAGATTCTGTCAGCGAGAATATTTCCAGATCCCGATTTGTTGAAATCCATGATAAGACACGGAAGGGCCGTAATATCATATTTCTTCACAAAAAGCGAAGTAGAGGGAATCGCCATGGGATCCGAAACCATACCATAATCCATATGGAAAGCGACAGGAAGCATCAGTCCTGAGTTTGCAGACTGAACAGCAGAAATGGCCTGATCCATGGCCGGACAACCTGTGCAGCCAGTTGATGTAAACTGTAGAGCGAATACTTTTTTCTGATAAGCATTGATACCGACATTTTCAAAATCCGCATACACGGCATCCTGCGAACCTGATTGAGATTCGCAAGAAGATATGGCAGAAGCCAAAATCAAGACCAGAAGTATGCTTGTAATTTTGTTCATCAGTCGTTGATTACATATTCAGAAGTTTCACCGAAAGGTACGGACACAATGTTATCCATCACAGAGCCCTTATCTGTCTTACGATGTGCATATACAACCACATCAAGTTTCTCTGGCAGAGTATATTCTTCGGGGAAATTAAAAGTAAACTCGCGTTGCATCTCCTCTTCAGATGCCATCTGACGACCTGTCTCAGATGAATATCGCATATAATTTGACTGAACGGCGATGACCACATCATCATATATACCCTTTCCGTCCTCGGAATATCCGTCGGCATAAGTAAGTCCGTCTGCAACCAGAGCACATGTCATATCATAACTTCCAGCACGACTTGTTTTCATTGTCGCGGTGACAGTCAACACATTATCAGTAACGCTTGAGCCGTCAACCTTGATACCACAAGTCGCCGGACTCTGCACACGGCGCTCCATTATATTGTCGGAAAGTTCTGACAAAGAAACACCTGCTCCTGATTCTGCCACTGCAAGATCATAAACTAGTGTCGGCCAGCCCTGACCGCCGAATGTATTGATAAGCATATTACCAAGATCCGATGAGCCGATCGTGCATGCCAGAGGATCTTTCTGCTGATATTTGCCATGACAAGAAAGCACTATCGAATGGGCTGCAGATTCCGAATCTCTATTGTGTAAAGTTGCCGAGAGAGTCGGACAATTGGAACACCAGACGCTTGTACACTTAAACAGTCCGACATTTCTATGATAATACTCATATGCTCGTCTGTTCACAACCTTTACCTTGACTGTATTGGCAGTCTGGACTCCGAACACATTTGCCGAAAACTCATATTCGCCATTAGATATGGAAGTAAAACCGGTCGAAAGACGCGCCAGGTTGTCTCCTGTTGTGAGATTCTTATAGTATATCTTGCGCATTGTTGCAGGAGTCGAAATAACGTTACCATATGAATCCAGAACTGTAAATGTGGCCATATCAATACCATCAGCCTGTATTTCGGTCTTATCCACCTGTAAGGTGTATACGTCCTCCACTTCATCTGAATTGTCTGCACAAGCACAGACAGCCAGAGACAATACGAATATATAAAAGTAGCGTTTCATGAGACTTTATTAGAATGATGTTGTAACTGTAAGGTTTGCTCCTGTATAAGCAGGGATTGTCCTGCACACACCACCGGAGCAAATGAATCCTGCCCTGTACCTTCCGTAACCGAGGGCAACTCTTGTTCTGCCCTTGGCATAACTGACACCGGCATTGTAGTAATGCACCTTGGTGCCTCCATGATTGAACATATCACTTGCGTAGACACTCCATCTCGGTGCAAAATTGACCTCAAGCAACGCCGCCATCCAGTCTTTCTTGTCCTGACGGGTCTGAAGGTACTGAAGTTCCAAGCGTGTTGAGAAGGTCTTTGTAAACTTGTAAAGCAGGTCAGCCACAAAAATGTTCTGAGTCATGTAGTCCTTACTTGCTCCATGCGAATCATTATACTGCTGGAGTGAATAGAGAAGGACCATCTTGAATGCCTTGGTCCATTGCTTTTCAACATCGAAACTGAAATCACGGAAAAGCATATTACCTGCCTTGAATGTTCCCTCTTCTGCAATAGAATAATATGTCGAGAAATTGGCATGAACCTTCATTCCTCTTTTTCCACCGAGGACTGTACCACGACGGAAATTATAGACAGCATCAATCTGTCCTCCAATCTCTCCACTATTGGTAAAACCGTTTTGCAAGAGACCTGTTTCAGGATTGTACGGATGCAATGTCGTCAGCATATAGGTATACTGTGTGCACATCGCAGGGATGTAGTTCATCAGATTGGACGAGGAGTCACTGTTTATAATCTGTGAGGCCATCCATTCCAATCGTCTTCCTGTCAAGGTCACGCCAAGTCCTCTGCCGTTATATCCAAGTTCGAGGAGTTGGGCATTGGCATTCTTCTGGAAATACAGGGCCGGGTTGGAATAATCCACATTGTTGACGAAATACTTCTTTCCTCCGTCAACATATTCACCCTTCAGGAAAAATCCGTCTGTTTCCATATTGACCCTTGCAGAATAACCGAATGTATTGGCTTTTCCACCTTCGTCAAGAAGATCAGATGAAATCGGAGAATACCTGTTAAGAACAGACGCTTCAACGGACAGAAACAGGCTGTTCCACTTACACAGATTTGAAATAACGAAACTTAAATCGGCACCTCTAACTTGTGTTGTCGTGTTAGTCGGTGTCTTCTGCTCGGCGGTATTGACCGAGAACACACCCATACCGAAGCGAGGGAGTCCCCAAAGAGCCTTGAAAGCGAGGATGTCCTGAAAATTATATGTAAAACGTGCGCCAAGCACAGCGTTATTAAGACCAAGGGCCCTATCTTCCCAACTTCTGAAAAGCAGGCCGCTTCCGAACTGATCGTAAAAGGTTCCGGCTGTAATGGAAAAATCCTCATCCTGCCACTGAGCATATATATTACTGAGGTCAAAACCCGAAAGTTCTTCCGGATAACCAACCGTTGCGGGGAGATAGCCTTCCATCTGTAAGCCTGCTGCGAACCTGCCTTTATGATAATCCAGTTTCAAGTAGTTGTTTGAGCCGAAATTACCTTCAGGTGCAATAGCCTTAGTAACATCGTCATCGTGATACACATTGGTATTGGTCTCAAAACTACCAGTAAGATAGCCCATGTCCTGGGCGGACATAAACAAGGAAAGAAACACAACGGATATTGTGAGTAATAATTTTTTCATAGTTTGTAAGGTCAGACTTATTTCGCTGAAGATTTCTTTATCGCATCAATAAGTTCCACTTCATTTCCTGGAACATAAGATGTGTGAGAGTATACAACTTTGCCTTTGGCATCGAGAACGAATACATGTGGAACAACTGATACGTTCATCGCCCTCATAAAGTCCTGATTCTTGTCGAAAAGAAGGATGTAATCCTCTCCCCAACCACGACCTTCAGCAAAAGAACGCGCCTTCGCAAGAAGACGGCTGTCATCCGTAGAAACTGCTATCACATTGAAATCTGCCTCGTCCTTCCAATCCGGAAGTGCATCGTAGATAGCATCAAGTTCACGGATACATGGTTTGCACGAAGTCGACCAGAAAGAGATGATCATCGGCTTGCCAGCGGTCATCAAAGACTTTGTATCAAAAGACTCTCCCTTTGCGTTCTCAACCTTAACAGAAGGGACCTGAGCAAAGGTGATTGTTGAAATCAAAAGTGAAATTGCTAAAACGAATATTCTCATAAATATCACGATTAAGCGAACAAAGGTATAGAATATTCTTTTTAAAGACAAAATATTTGTAACAAATCTTTAACGAAATCTTTTTTGTTACCCTATATGGCGATATAAAGCGACCGTCCTTGCTGCTTCTGTCACATCATGAACGCGGAGAATATCTGCTCCGGCCTGAAGCGCTTTAAGATGCAGGACCTGAGTTGCAGGCAGAGCCTCCTGAGGCGTGATATTCAGAAGTTTATATATCATACTCTTGCGAGAGACTCCGACGAGCATTCGCTTACCCAGAGGTGCAAATTCATCCATTCGCGCGAGCAATTCATAGTTCTGCTCTATGGTCTTTGCAAAACCGAAGCCGGGGTCAAGAATCCAGTCTTTGATTTCAAATTGTAAGGCTTTTTGGGCAAATTCGTTAAAATATGCTTTTAAATCCCCTACAACGTCGTTATAATCTGTAAGTGACTGCATGGTTTGAGGGGTTCCCCTTTTGTGCATTGCCACATAAGTCAGGCCCAGTTCTCCCACAGTAGGAAGCATCAGAGGGTCGTCTTCACCTGCCGAGATGTCATTTACGATAAAATCTCCTATCAATTCATATGCTCTGCGAACGACATCGCTCCAATATGTA
>JAEIGA010010318.1_pt1 | contig 14158 bp, 14 predicted proteins | sample 9270691 | NCBI WGS metagenome assembly JAEIGA01 (sample SAMN17057246, study PRJNA624740) | gut metagenome | biome: biome; isolation source: fecal sample | host: Bos grunniens | place: China: Xizang | collected 2019 | reverse complement strand
GTATATGAATATGTCATATTTTTGGTTTCAATTTGTGCTTCTTGCACTTTTTCAGTTGGGTTCCAAGTCTTTTCCAAAACTTTGCCCGTCACAACGTTTTTCATTGTTGTTCTAACGAACGCTGCACCCTTGCCTGGTTTAACGTGTTGGAAGTCAACGATTGTGTAAATACCGCTTTCGTATTCAAACGTCACGCCTTTTCTAAAATCGCCTGCTGTAATCATATTTAATTTCTCCTTAAAAAATTATCTAAATTTATTTTATTATTTTTAACTCTTTACTGTCTGTAAAAAGCCTTTTTACGCCTTTATCGGTTAGTAAGACTGTGTCTTCTATCCTTATCCCAAACCGGTTTTCCAAATAAACGCCCGGCTCTATGGTAAACACCATATTTTGCTTTAACTTAACGCTTTGCTTTGGCGAAAGGGTTGGATATTCGTGAATTTCAAGCCCAACGCCGTGCCCTAAAGAATGAGTGAAATATTCACCAAAACCACTTTCAACTAAAACCTGTCTTGCAAACGCATCAGCCTCACAAGTTAAAGTGCCACACTTGATATTTTGCTCTGCCGATTGGTTTGCTCTTAGCACCGAGTTATATGCTTTTATAAACTCTTTGTCTGGCTCGCCAAAAAACACCGTTCTTGTTATATCCGAGCAATAGCCGTTATACTTTGCACCCATATCGATTAATATGGAAGTGTTTTTTTCTAACTTTTTATCGCTTGTTTTGTGGTGTGGTATCGCACCGTTTTTGCCAAAAGCAACGATTGTTTCAAACGAAGTGCCACTGCCACCAAACTCTATAATGCTTTTTTCAATTTCAGCCTTTAATTCAAGTTCGGTAATACCCTCTTCAACACTTTCTAAACCTTTATAAAGTGCCTTTTGTGCAATCTCGCACGATTTGATTACTTTTTCAATTTCCTTTTCGGTTTTTACCGAACGATATTGATTAATAATCTCTTCCGCATCTAAAATATTAAGCCCAAACTCTAAAAACTTATTATACCTTTTAACCGAAGTTTTAGAAAAGTCCAAATATAAGTTTTCCGTTCCTATCTCGGTTAAAAAATCTTTTATGTCGGCTAAACTCTTAAACAACTTTACGTCAACGCCCTTTGCCGTTAAACCGTCCTTAACGCCAAGATATGACCTTGCATCAATAAAGCAAGTTTTTTTATCAGCCACCACCAAATAACCTTCTTCAAGTGGTGAACCTATAAGATATTCACTCGTAAGGTCATCAAAAACCAAACAAGCGTTTTTGTTATCAAACTTAATGTTTTTCATTTAACTATTTTATTTTACCAAATAAAAGCAAAAAAGTCAATTGCCGTAATATATATTTTGCATTTTTAATGCATCTTTATCCTGCGTTCCTGCCGATTCGCAAATAATAAACGGCTCTAACGCAAGTTTTTTAAGGGCAAGTGCCAACGGCTCAAAATTTGGCCCGTAATGGTTATCCTCAAAAGTCAAATGCCTAACTTCGCCTTTTGCCGAATATTCTATCTTGGAAAAGTGGATATGAAAGTTTTTCATTCTTTCATAACCCAAATTATCCACCATAAATTCAAGCCTATCTAAATAATCTTGTTCGGTTTTAAGACTGCCAAATTCCCTTGCGTTAATATGCCCAAAGTCCACACAAGGCGTGTAAATCTTGTCAATCTTGCAAAATTCCACAACTTCTTCAATAGTGCCAATTTGCCCTAACTTGCCCATAGTTTCTGGGCAAAAAATAAGGTCTGAAAGCCCCTTTTCGTAAATTATGTCTTTAAGGGTTAAAAGCCTTTGCTTTGTTAGTTCAACTGCCTTTTCCCTGCTCATTTTGCCTTGGCTTGCTGGGTGAAAAACTATTCTTTTGCCACCCATAAGTTTAACCTTTTCTGCAGACTGCAAAACGTATGAATATGACTTGACGGCATTTTCTTCTTCTGGGTTAGCAAAGTTAATATAATATGGTGCGTGAACGCTTATTTCAACACCTTGCTCGCTAAACGCCTTGCCTATGCTTACTGCACGCTCATCACTTAAATTGACGCCACGCCCAAAAGAATATTCGAAGCAGTTTAGCCCCATTTGCTTTACCCAAACTGCACTTTCTTCACTTTTGGTTTTACCCGCCTCGCTAAAGGCTATGGAATTGCCACTTGGCCCAAATTTAATCATACTTTCTTTCCTTTGCTTTAATTATGTCAAAAGATAACTGTTCTTTTAGTTTATCTTGACTTTCAAACTTTTTTATATCCCTTAAATAAGATAAAAAGTAAACTTCAATCTTCTTTCCATAAAGATTTCCGTTAAAATCAATTAGGTGCGACTCTATAACGCTTTCATTTAGGTTAAAAGTTGGTCTTGCACCACAGTTAATTATACTTAAATATTCTTTTACGTCCACTTTGGTTTTTCCAACGTAAACGCCCGTTTTTACGCAAATTTTATCCTTATCTAACTTAATATTTGCTGTTGGAAATCCCAAACTTTTGCCCACTTGCCTATCCTTAAAAACCGTGCCACAAACCGAAAAGTTCCTGCCTAAAAGCAAGTTTACCTTATCAATTTGCCCATCTTTAAGGTGTTTTTTAATAAGGGTTGTTGAGATTTTTTGGTCAAACATATTAAGCGTTTTGACAACCATATGTTTTTGGTTATGCTCTTTTGCATAAGCCGATAAATAACAAACGTCACCCTTGCCAAACGCACCAAAGGTATAATCTTCGCCACTAAAATAGCAGGCGATATTATATTTTTGGTTTAAGTGGTCTAAAAAATCTTTTTTATCCGTGGATAAAAACTCTTTAGTGCTAGGTGCAAAATAAATGTCGTTTACCCCCAAACTTTTAAGAAGTTTTTCCCTTTCTTCAGTAAGATAAACGTTTTGTTCATCATTACTGCCTATGATTGCTTTAAGGTTGCCTGAAAAAGTGAACACGGTTAAGGTTAAACCGTTTTCATCAGCATACTTTTTGGCAGTTTTAATAACCTTTTGATGCCCCAAATGCACACTGTCAAAACAACCCAATGCAATTACTGTTTTTTGTTTATCTAACATAAGAATTTATCCTAACAACACCGTTTTCAACTTTGCCAACGCCAATAAAAGAGCCTTGGTTATAAACCCTATACGTTCCGTCCTTAAACCCGTAATTTTCAAAAACGCCATCCAAAATTTTTTGGGCTTGGTTTTTGTCTAAATTAAGTTTTTCAAAACTGACGGCAAGGTCTGCGGGTATAAGGAATTTTTCTGCATCGCTTTGATTTTTGAACTTCTCTATTTCCACCCCGTTATCGAGCGTGAAAACACCGCACCTTGTTCTAACGAGTTTGCTCATTACCCCAAGCGAACCGACCGCTAAACCTATATCACGGGCAAGCGAGCGAATATACGTGCCACCCTTACAGTCGATTTTGAATTCAAACTCGTTTTCAGCCGTTTGCCCCAAACACTCAATATCTAAAATGTGGACTTTCTTTGCTTCAAGCGTGAAATCAACCCCACTTCTTGCAAGTTCATAACCCCTTTTTCCGTTAATACATTTTGCCGAAAATTTTGGTGGGACTTGGTCTATTTCCCCGATAAAATCTTTTAATACGCTCTTAATCTCACTAATAGTTGGTATTTTAGAACAATTATCAGTCTTTTCACCAGTGATATCAAGCGTGTCGGTGGTAAAGCCGAATATAAAACGGGCAACGTAAGTCTTTTCCTTATCGAGCATATATTGAAAAAGTCTTGACGCTTTGCCAACGCCGACAGGCAAAACACCTTCTGCCATAGGGTCTAACGTGCCCATATGCCCACATGGGCAATTAAATTTTTTCTTAACAGCACCAACGGCATAAGCCGAACTCATACCACTTGGCTTAATCAAATTTATAAAACCTGTCATTTTATTCAACAATGTTTTGCTTTACAGCATAACAAATTTTATCAATAATTTCTTCATATTCGCCTTGAATTTGGCAACCGCTTGCAAGCACGTGGCCACCGCCACCAAAAACGCTTGCAACAGCGTTCACGTCCGTCCCTTTAGAGCGAAAACTTATTTTATATTTGTTGGTTGACATTTCTAACACGCAAGCCCCAACTTCAAGCCCGTCAACCCCCATTAAAAAGTCGATAAAACCTTCGGTTTCATCTTGCTTTGCACCACTTTCAACAAGGTCTTGTTGCCTTACGGTTGCAACGCCGAACTTTCCGTCTAAAAAGTATCTTATTTTAGACATTGTAAGACCAAAGAGTTTTGCCCTTTCTTTACTTTGTTTAGTGAACATATGATAATGTATGGTATTTAAGTCAGCACCCAAAGACACCAACTTGCTTGCCGATAAAAGCGTTTGACTTGTCACGTTTTTATGCCTGAAATTGCCCGTATCGGTCATAATGCCCATAAGCAAAAGATTTGCCATTTCCTTGTCAATATTAACGCCCATTGTTTCAATAAGCGAAAGCACGTTTTCACAATTACTTGCACTGTCAAACACGTAATTTATTTTAGCGTACCTTGTGTTTGAAACGTGGTGGTCGATTGAATAAGTGTTTTTATGCTTAATAAATTCTTCATAAAAACTGCCAAGCCTTGTTGTATCGGCACAATCTATTGCTAAAAACGCCGAAAATTCTTTTTCGAGTGTGTTTTTAACAACTTTAACACTATTTAAAAAGAAAAATCTCGACGGCACAACGTCATCACAAACGACTTGCACCCCAATGCCGAGATTTTTTAAAGCAAGGGAAAGTGCAAGTGCAGAGCCTAACGTGTCGCCATCTGGGCGAATATGACAAAATATTGCCACTTCTTTCTCTTTTTTAAGTTTTTCAGATAAACTTTCTAAACTTATCACTTGTTCTCTTCCTCATTAATTTTCTTAAAAAGTTTATCCATTTTGTCGCCATATTCCATTGAGCCATCTAAAACAAAGTTTAGTTCTGGCACAGTTCTTGCACGAACGACTTTTGCAAGTTCATAACGAATTCTTTTTGCATCAGCCTTAATCGCATCAAAGGTGGCTTTCGCCTTTTCTTTATTGGTTGAAAACACGCTGACATAAACCTTTGCGTAAGAAAGGTCGTTCGCACAGTCAACAGCCAAAATGGAAAACATTTCTGTTATAAGTGGATTTTTTAGTTTTCTTGAAATGATTTCGTAAATTTCTTTTTGCAATTCGCTATTTATTCTATCACTTCTTGAAACGCCGTTATTTCTTCTCATTAATCTTTATTTTCCTCTACTTGATAACTTTCTATAAAGTCGCCAACTTTAATGTCGTTGAATTTTTCAATACTGATACCACACTCAAAGCCTTGTGCAACTTCTTTAACGTCGTCTTTAAAGCGTTTTAATTGTAAAACGTTTCCTTCACAAATCATAACGTCATCACGGTAAATACGGAGTTTGCCGTTTCTAATAATCTTACCTTCTGTGACGTAGCAACCTGCAACTTGGCCAACGCCTGAAATCTTGAACACTTCTCTAACTTCTGCCTTACCCATATAAACTTCTTTGAATTTAGGTGCAAGCATACCTTTAAGTGCCCTTTCAACGTCTTCAATGGCTTCGTAAATAACCCTATAAAGTTTAATATCAACGCCACTTCTTTCAGCAATTTGTTTAGCGTTAGAGTCTGGCCTTACGTTGAAGCCGATGATGATTGCATTTGAAGATTCAGCAAGCATAATGTCTGATTCTTTAATTGCTCCCGCAGCAGCGTGGATAACCTTAACCCTAACTTCTTCGTTTGATAGTTTTTCAAGCGAACTCTTAACCGCTTCAACAGAGCCTTGAACGTCTGCTTTAACGATTAATGGAAGAATCTTCATTTCGCCTTCAGCAATCTTATTAAACACGTCGTCAAGCGTCACTTTGCTTGATGCTTTAAGCATGTTTTCTTTTTCTTTGTTTTGTCTTTCTTCTGCAACAAGTTTAGCAAGTTTTTCGTGTTCAACTGCATAGAGAACGTCGCCAGAGTTTGGCACTTCATCAAGCCCCATAATTGAAACAGGCATTGATGGACCGGCACTGGTCACTCTTCTGCCCTTATCATCAACCATTGCCCTAATCTTACCCGTCGCCGTGCCAACGATAACGCTGTCTGAAACACGGAGCGTGCCGTTTTGAACTAAAATAGTTGCGATTGGACCTTTGGTTTGGTCAAGTTTTGCTTCGATTACAACACCTTTTGCCTTTCTGTCTGGGTTTGCTTTTAAGTCTTTCATTTCAGCAACAAGGTTAATGTTTTCTAAAAGGTTATCAAAGCCTTCGCCGGTTTTTGCTGAAACAGGGCATAAAATTGTGTCCCCACCCCATTCTTCTGGCAATAAGCCGTTTTCGGTCAATTGAGTTTTAATTCTTTCAACGTTTTTCTCTGGCTTATCGATTTTATTTACTGCAACGATAATAGGAACGTCTGCCGCTTTTGCGTGGTTAATAGCCTCAATAGTTTGTGGCATAATACCATCGTCAGCCGCAACGACTAAAACAGCGATGTCGGTTGCTTGTGCACCACGAGCACGCATTGCGGTAAACGCTGCGTGGCCAGGGGTATCAAGGAAAGTGATGGTTTCGCCACCAACGTTCACTTGGTAAGCACCAATGTGTTGGGTAATGCCACCCGCTTCGCCAGCAGTCACGTTTGTCTTTCTAATTCTATCTAAAAGTGAAGTCTTACCGTGGTCAACGTGTCCCATAACGGTGACAACAGGTGGACGCTTTTTAAGGTCTTTTTCGTTATCAACAACGTCGTCAAAGCCCTCACTTAAAACGTCTTCCGCCGTCTTGTCGAGTTTAAGTTCAAGTTCAATTCCAAGGTCATCTGCAATAAAGGCTGCCGTATCAAAGTCGATAGAGTCGTTAATCGTCTTCATAATGCCTTCTTTGAATAGACGCTTGGTGATTTCAGCAGCCGTGATACCGATTTTTTCACTCAATACTTTTAATGGGATAACTTCGGTGGTGATAACTGCCTTTTCAATCTTAATAACGTTTACTTCTGCCTTTTCTTTCGTCTTTTTAACAGGGCGGAATTTTCTGTATCCGCTCTTGTTTTCATCAAAATCATCAATATCGACTTGACCTTTGATTAAAGCACGCTTGTTAATAACGTGTTTATCTTCAAACGACCTATCGTTATTTTGTTTTTTCTTTGCAAAAGAACGTTTATCTTCTTTTTGGATTACAGGTGGTGCAACAAACGTGCTTGGCTTTTTAGGTGCAACGTTTTGACCGCCTTTATTAAATTCAGGTTTAGGAGAACGGTTGTTAAAACCTGTTTGCCCGTCTTTCTTTTTGTCGAAAGGCTTATCGTTAGGGCGGAACTCACGCGAACGTGGGTTTTGACCGCCTTTATTATTGCGGTCACCCTTTTCGGTTTGAGTTTGCCTTTGGATAGGGCCTTCCCTACGAATAATAAACGATGGGCGTTCAGGTGGCGTGAATTGTTTTACTTCTTCCACCTTTGGCTCGGTTTTTTCAGGTGCAACTTGCCCTTTAACATCTTCAACCTTTTCAAGTTTTGGTTCGGTCTTTTCAGCAACCTTTTCTTCTGCCTTAACAGGTTTATTTTCAGGTTGAACTTCTTGATTTTTAACCGTCTTTTCTTCAACCGGCGTTGAGGTTGCAGTTTCAACCTTTTCTTTTTCGGCACTTTCCTTTTCAATCTTTGCCGATGCAAAAGCGTTTAACTTTTCTTCAAGAGCCTTTTTAACACTCTTTAAGTCCGCAACTCCCTTTTCATTTATTTGAATTAAGTTTTTAATATTTCCTTCTTCGATAATCTTACTTGCACTTTTAATATTATCAAGTCGCATATTGTTTTTTTCAGCCATTTATTTCTCCTAAATATTAACAATAAATTCATTTTCGCAGTTATCTAAAATTGCCTTTGCAAGTGCCGTGTCGATAACTGCCATTACCTTTGAGTTTTCTTTATAAGTCATCTCTTCAAGTTTAACTTCCTTTGTCGTTAAAAGTTTGCAGTGATATTTATTAGCAACTTTTTTTGCCTCTTGCTTTGTGTTTTCACTCGCAGAACAGCATACGATAAGCAAGTTGATTTTTTTTAGCGTTTGAACGGCGTTCATTCCTATTCTATATTTATTTGAACGGATTGCAAAGCCGATAAACGTTTGGGCTTTAGTCTTGTTTTCCAAAAAAATCCTCCGTTATCTTATCGTAAACGCTATCTTCCACTTGGCAAGAAAACGTGCGATTAAGAAGTTTTTGTTTTTTGAGTTTTTTTATGCAATTTTCATCGTTGCAAACGTACGCACCCCTTCCGTTTAACTTTCCGGTTAAGTCAAGTTTAATCTCGTCGTTAAACTTAACAACCCTTATAAGTTCTTTTTTAGGTTTTGCCGTTTTGCACGCAATACAAGTGCGGATAGGCACCTTTTTTTCCATACTAAATTTCTTCCTCTTGTTCAGTTTGTTCTACTTGGAAGTCGTCAAGTTCGTTAACGGCAACAGATTCGCTCTTAACGTCAATTTTCCAGCCAGTCAATTTAACAGCAAGTCTTGCGTTTTGTCCGCTTCTGCCGATTGCAAGTGAAAGTTTATCATCTGGAACAACAGCCATTGCACTTTCATCGCCCGTTTGAACAACCTTAACAACTCTTGCAGGTGACAATGCACTTGAAATGAATTCAAGTGGGTTTTCACTCCAAGGAATGATATCGATTTTTTCGCCACCAAGTTCGCTTACAATAGCGTTTACCCTTGCACCCTTTGCACCAACACACGCACCAACAGCATCAATAGATGGGTCTTCGCTGTAAATTGCAATCTTGGTTCTTTGACCAGGGTCTCTTGCAACGCCTTTAACTAAAACAATGCCTTGTTTGATTTCAGGAACTTCGTTCTCAAACAAACGTTTTACTAAACCGTTAGCCGTTCTTGAAACGACGATTTGAGCAACTCTGCCTGAATTTTTAACCCTCTTAACGTAAACGTTAAGTTTTTGGTTGACTTCATACTTTTCGTTTGGAACTTGGTCTCTTGGCATTAAAACGCCTTCGATTTGACTGCCACCAATTTCAACGTAAACACAGCCGTCTTCAATTCTTCTAACCGTGCAAACCATAAGTTCGCCTTCTTTGTCTTCAAATTCGTTTACAGTGTTTTCGTGTTCAATTTCACGGAGTTTTTGTAAAAGAACTTGCTTTGCAGTTTGTGCTGCAATTCTGCCAAAGTTTTTAGTTGCAATTTCGTTTGAAACCTTGTCGCCAACCTTATAAGACTTTTTAATTAATTGAGCATCGGCAAGCGAAATTTCCTTTTCGCTGTCAACGACTTCTTCAACTATCGTGCGGATAGCGTAAATTTTGATAGATTTTTTTTCAGGGTTAATTTTAACTTCAACAGCCCCGCCGTCTGCCGAGTTCTTTTTGTAGGCAATGCCAAGTGCATTTTCAAGTGCCAAAATAAACTCGTCTTTTGCTATACCCTTTTGCTTTTCAAGTTCGTCAAGTGCTAGAAAGAAATCTTGATTAATCATTTTTTTCTCCTTAAATTTTATCCTAAATTTTATATTTTTTTATTTTTATTCAAAGTCAATGTATTCGTTTACTTTGACTATGTTTTTAAGTTCGATGGTAAAGGTGGTTTTTGCATCTACCTTTAAGGTTATTTGCTTTTTATCATAACTCATCAAAAGCCCGTCGTAAAACTTTTTGCCCTTGATTGAGTTGATGAGCCTGACTTCAACCCTTTGACCGATGTGCGAATTAAAATCTTCATCAGTCTTAAAAGGCCAATCAATGCCAAGACTTGAAACGTTAAGCCTATAAGGTTCTCCAAAAGTTGGGTCAAACTCATCAATCGGCTCTAAAATAGCGTTGTGGAAAAGTTCGCAAGTATCAAGGTCAACCCCGCCTTCCTTTTTAATGAAAATTGTTAGTTCAGGATTCTTGCCTTGTTTAAACTCAACTTCAGCCACTTGCACGCCGAGTGGACTGCCAATTGAATTAGCAAATTCTAAAATTTCAGCGTTAGTTTTTACCTTCATATTTCTCCTTTATAAAAAGATATGAGAACGGGTTTCCGTTCTCATAAGTCAAGCATACTATTTAAGTATCTTTATATTAACATATTTTATTTGTTTTTGCAAGCGTTTTTTTAACTATTTTTAATTTTCATCATCTCGACAAGAGCCTCACTTGTCGCATAAGCGTCTGAAAGTGCCCTATGATGATGGAAAACTATTGAAAAATGGTCGGCAACCGTGTGCAAATCGTGGTGCTTTAGTTCGGGTAAAGTTTGCCTTGCAAGTTCCAAACTGTCAATGACAGGGTTTTTAATTTCATAACCGCTTGCACCTGCAAACCTTTTTAAAAATTTCATATCAAACTCGGCGTTGTGTGCAACCAATGTGCATCCGTCGATAAACTTGATAAAGTCTGGCATAACGCTTGCAATCTTTGGTGCATCTTTAACCATTTCTTCGGTAATTCCCGTCACCTTGGCGTTGTCTTCGGTAATGCGATAATCTGGCTTAACAAGTGTTGTAAACTGCTCAACAGCCTTTCCGTTCACCATTTTAACAGCACCTATTTCGGTTATGCCGTGATTTAAGTGGTCAAAACCCGTCGTTTCCAAATCGAAAACCACGATTGTCTTTTCGGTTAATTCTGCTGGCAAAACTTCTTCCACGTCAAACACGCTTTTAATCTTAACCGTTTCTCTTGCTGGGGTTGGGAAAATTTGAGTGTAATTTTTTGGTGCACTCTTTTTATACTTGTCTTTTTTGACAAAGTCGGTTGGGAAAGTGCAACGGTTTATCTTGTCAAATGTAAAAGAACGTCTGCCGTTATAATCCCCGATATTGCCACGTGCGATAATGGCATCGCCCACTGCAAGTTCTTTAATTTTGTGAAAGGTGTTTTTCTTTGAAAAATAAACGCCACCCGTCTTGCCCGTAGTATCATCAATATTGATTATCAAAAACGGCTTGTCGTTTTTGGTTTTTCGCTCTTGAATATCGGTTATCGTCCCGCAAACGGTCACGTTGCCTTGTTCTGCATCTTCAATGTATAAAGCAAGGTCGCCAATATTTTCATCGTCAATAACTATAACGTCTTTAACCTTAATCGTCCTATGTTCTATCTTTTGGATTTCTTCCCTATAAACGTTGTCGTCTAAAAGGCTTATGGTTTCTTCCCTTTCCTTAATATCCACGTTGCCAACAAAGTCAGAACAAAACAATTTAGACAAATGCTCGTTCAACTTTTGTATCACCCTGTTTTTATTAACGTAATCAACCCCGTCTTTAGTTAGCCTTATGGTATATTTAACGTTGTCGCCAACCACCACTGAAATAATGTCGGTTGGTTGCAAGAAAATTGATATGGAAACATAGTTGGCAGTTAAAAATCTGTAAATTTCAGTATTGATAAGTTCATCGTTTGCAACTATCTTTTTAACCGAAATTTGCACTTCCCTAAAAATAGGCGAACTAATCTTTTCAGCCTCTTCTAATATCTTTTTATTAAGTTCTTCATCAACGGCTTGGTCGCAAATAAAGTTATACCTAACCTTATGCTCTGCCCTGTCAACTTCTATTGAATTTATCCTAATGTTTTTAAGCCTTTCATCAAGTGCTTTTATATCAGCCATAAACTCTGAACTGCTCTTTATTGTAAACATCTATCAATTTCCTTAAAAAATTCTATCTCTATATCTTCTTTTGAAACTTTTTTAATAATTTCGCCCTTTCTAAAAATCACGCAACCGTCCTTTGCACCAGCAATGCCAACGTCTGCGTCCTTTGCCTCGCCCGGCCCGTTCACCACGCAACCCATAACGGCAATTTTTAAGGGCTTTTTAATCTTTGCCGTGTAATCTTCCACCTTTTTAGCAAAAGCCATACACTCCCACTCGCATCTGCCACAAGTTGGACAAGCAATTATCTTAACCCCATCGTAAAGATTAAGTGCAGTTAGAATAGAGCGACCGGCAATAACTTCTCTAACCGTGTCGGCAGAAAGGCTAACCCTAATAGTATCGCCAATGCCTTTTAATAAAAGCGAGCCTATGCCAATTGCGTTTTTGATAACGCCGTTATACTCTGTGCCTGCCTCGGTTATGCCAATATGCAAAGGGTAATCGGTTTTACTTGCAACGTATTCATACGCTTTAACCGCAAGGTCAACGTCTGATGCCTTAACTGAAATAACTATATCTTTAACGCCGTGCTTTTCTAAAATGCTAACGTTCTTTAACGCACTTTCGCCAAGCGAAACTTCGCTTTTGCCGTATTTAGATAAAAATTCCTTTTCTATGCTACCCGTGTTTGCACCAACTCTAACAGGAATACTTGCACTTTTAAGTGCATCGGCAACCGCCTTAATATTTTTTTCGCCACCGATATTCCCTGGGTTAATGCGGATTTTGTCTGCACCGCCCTCAATAGCTTTTATAGCAAGCCTATAATCAAAATGAATATCAGCAACAAGTGGAATTTTGGTTTTTTCTTTAACAATTCTAAAAGAGCGTGCATCAAGTTCATCAAGAACTGAAAAACGCATAATATCAAGCCCCTCTTCTTTAAGTAAAAGGCACTCTTCCACAACTTTGTCAATATCAGAAATCTTGCTTGTTGACATAGATTGAATTTTAATTCTTTCGCCACCGCCTATTGCGACGTTGCCAATAAAAACTTTTTTACTCATAAGCGTATTATATCACAACTTTATCTAATTGTAAAGAAATAAATTATTAGTTAAAAACACAAAATCCCATTCTTGACTTTTTTGAAAAACGGTGTTATAATTTAAATGTTTTGGCGAATAATTTTTCGCCGTTTAGGAGGTCAAAATGAGTTATAGGTATGATGATAATGCCAGCAAAATGTCCATAGCAAACTATATTATTAGCACGCTAACTTTTATTGCAGGCGTAATTTATATAGCCATTTCATACACGTCTAATTTTGCATTTATTTCTATTGGCTTTTCTTTAAGTGGTTTTGGACTTTATAATCTTGCCAATGTAGATAATATTTATGCAGAATACAATTTCTCTAATAAATTCGTTAGATTTTTATTGGGAACGGCAACGGTTATTGGTTTTTTGTTTATGTTGCTTGCTGTTGGGGCTAGTTTTTCTTATAATAATGAATTAGGAAAAATACTCTCCATATCAATTTTTTTAGGCTCTATGTTAAAGGTGCTTGTTCAAAACATTGATGGTATTTTTCCCGCAACAGAGCCACCAAAGAGTGAGTTTTTCAATTATTGTTCGTTGTTGTTTTTTATAGCAGGTTTTTTTGCCTTTTTCTTTGTAATGAATATCTTTTTTGATTTTCATTACGTTTTATTATTGTTTGGAAACTGGGTTTTATCTTATCTTGTATTGACAAGCGTTAGTCATTTTATAGTAGAAAAAACACCTAAATTTATAATTATGGCTATTTTGTTCTTCTTAATTGGGCTCGGTCTAAACTTGGGAATATCTTTGGCTGTAAACGATATTGCTAATCCGCAATTTGATATAAAGAAAGCAAACTTGTTTAACATTGCGTCTAGTTTATATTTCTTTTTGTCTATCGTTTTGGGTATTGTGGCAAGTTTATTAACAAATGCAAGAAGCGTAAGGTTTACTGTTAGTGCCGTGAGTGATGAAATATTCTTTATGGTTATTCCCCTTATTGCTTTCGGCGTTCAATTCTTGGCGTTTTTCTACTTCAAAGCCTTTTTAATCGTGGCTGGTGCAACCCTTTTTGTTATAACCTTAATTATGTTATTGTTCAAGGCGTTTGTTGCCGTTATAAAGTTTATAGGCGAATGTATTGTTGGAATTGCAACTGGCTTTTGGTATTTTATTACTTTTAAGTGGGTAAAAGACGTTATCCTTTTCTTTACCCCAAACACAGAAAAGATGTTTAAACTTCCAAATTTAGTTCTTTCCATTGAAGAGGCTGCACGACTTGCTGCACAAGAATATGGCGGTGAATTTAATACTCTAAATGGCGATACGCTATATTTTACTCACTGCAAATGTTCAAAATCGCAACTTCTTAATGCAATAAATAAACATTACGTAGGCGATGCAACCAAATTTATAATTGAATATTACGATTAGCAATTTTTACAAATTGGTTTGTTTAGCAAAATAAAAAGAGCATAAATTCAATTTTACTTGAAATTATGCTCTTTTTT
>JAEIGA010010317.1_pt1 | contig 14158 bp, 21 predicted proteins | sample 9270691 | NCBI WGS metagenome assembly JAEIGA01 (sample SAMN17057246, study PRJNA624740) | gut metagenome | biome: biome; isolation source: fecal sample | host: Bos grunniens | place: China: Xizang | collected 2019 | reverse complement strand
GGACTGTAGAGAGCGAGTTCCCCATCGGCCCCTGGAGGAATCACTGCACGCTTTAACGCATTAAAGCATCACTGTACGAATCACATGAGCAGCAGGGATCACAGGCAGGCAAAGAGAAACGCCCGGCGATCAGGCCAGGCGTTTTCGCATAGTATAGTATCTTGTGTTTATGGTGTCGGAGTATCCCCAAAATCCTGCAGGAAATAGAGGCATGGATATAATATCAATCTTGTAGCGGATCCTGAGCTTGACCGGGCCCCTCCTACAAGGATATGACCATTTGTTTTAAATGTATATGCTGGAGTGCCAGGGAGATAATTAACCTGGTTAACTGATCCGACAATATCGATACTAAACTGTTCGGCAATACTTGGAATAGTAATACCAGTATCAATGCTAAACCATCCCGATCCAGATCCTGACAGTTCTATCCATCCGTAGATTTTCCCGACGGTATAATCATTATTAAAAGCATAATGCATCGATCCGGTTGTTGTTAATGGTCCTCCGGATATGACAGTGAATGTGCTGGATGTTCCTGTTCTTGTTAGATTGAGATCGATTGCATTCAGCGTTCCGTTATCGATCTGCAGACCTGTTCCAAGGTTTAAAAGCTGCTGGTTATTGCTGGTATCAACAGCCGGGATTTGTGCTGCTGCCGGTGCTGATACCGGTTTTGTGAATGCCCTGGAGATCGTTCCGGCAACGCCGGCATCCAGGCTTGCTTCTACAGTGCTTCCTGTCACTGTAAAATCGATATCCGTTGTGTCGGAGAATGTCAGGATAGGGCTTTTTGTTGCGATCGCATCAGCATTTACTTTCATCTGTGCATCGATCGCATTCATAGCTCCGTTAAAATCTACAAGCCATGCAGGTTTATCACTACCTACAAAAATAGGCAGGCTGTAGTTAGTTGTTGTATTAGTAGCACTCATTATGTTACCTCCTTAAATTGTAATATAATTTTTACCATAGTTATCATAATCATAGGCCGTAAGATCCAGCGCATCATATGCTGTTGCTGTCAGCTCTGCCGAATCATATTCTGAAGCTGTCAGTGCATCACCGCGGAGCAGATTAGCCATATCGTTTAATACGATCTGTATAGGCTGCATCAATCCGTTTAATGGGTTTACAACTGTGATATTATAGATCTGACTGTCAATGTATGCTTTTAATGTATTGTATGTGTCTACTATATCACGAGCATTCTGTGCCGTTGCAGCCTGTAATAATTCTATCGCATTTGCAATAGAATTTAAAGAGCTGGATACTTCCAATACAAAAGTATCATATGTTGCTTTATCAAGTTTCTTATCGATCATAACGACCAGTTTATCATTGAGCTTCTGCAGCTCCTCGTCTACATACTCGATCGTTGCGAATCCCTGGATCGTGTCAAAGTATTCCATGAGTCTTTTTACTTCACGGAGGATAAAATCCAGGTTATACTCATTAAAATCCGTATATGGATATTTTTCAATAAACATTGTTACCTCCTTAATAGATCATAATGCAGAATTCCTGCATAAACAGATCTTTGATGTGTTCATATATATTCCATTCTGCCACAGAAAGCTCATCTTTTAACATCTGCTGCGAAGTTGTAACGCCAATGTTACCATACATATGCGCTGATCTTGTCAGGGTTCCGTCATCCTGGTTTGTCAGATTGTTGATCGTTTTGTCATGTGGCTGGAACGTACTCGAATCGAACGCGCTCCGCTGGCCCTGGATATCTCCGGTATTCGTGATCGTATTGAAATGCGTATCCGTGATATCTTCATGCCGGTCATAGTTGTAAAGCGGATCATATTCCGTTTCCAGTGCAGCCACCCATCTTTCAAATGTATGCGCCCATTTCTGTGACCATATGCCGATCATCTGCTGCATGAAATCCGCATCCGTGAAAAGAGGCTGCATCTCACCGCATTCTGCCATGATCACATCATGCACGATATCCGCATCGATACCGGCAGGAAATACGGCATTTTTGAACAGTCCATCTTTCAGATAATAATCATACGCCCATATCGTTGATTTAAAGCTGCTCATCTTCTGCCACCTCCTCATCTTCCGGATCATAAAAACGCAGTTCACAGGAAAGATCCGTCCCAAACATATCATTTACCAGATCAAAGCACTCATCAAGTGTATTTTTCCATACGATCGATCTTGATGTGCTGTCTATGATACGGCTGTCAGCCTCTGATGTGACCATACGTTCTTTTTTCTGATAAGGGATAGTAGGAATACCTATCTCTGTATCAAAATTGTTTAAAAGTGTCTGGAAGTCCTGCAGCTGGTCCGTTGTGATATAGCTGTTTTTTATGTTCGTCCGTTCCAGAAACTGCCATGGTTCTTTCTTTGTCTGCGGATCATCCTGCATCTTTGCATCATAGATAACAAGCGGATCCCCCCGGCTTACTTTATCAAAAATCTTTTTGATCGTCTGCGCGATGGATTTATTCCGCGCACCCAGGATCCAGGCCAGCTTGCTGTTCGTGATGCTCATATTAATAGCAGAATCAAGCATGGAAAGCTTTTCTGCAAAATATGAGATAGTGTCCCAGATCCCCAGGTAATCAGGCGCGATCTTGATGATCTGGCATTCTTTTCCGATCTCCAGTTCCAGGCTTTTATCAAGTGCCGGATTTGCGATCAGGTAGCTTGTAGGCTGATAATAAAAGTTATAGCCTTTAAACGTGCCAGGATTGAACACAAGTCCCATTTCCGCATTCCGGAATACTGCCACAGATCCGAAACGGAAAAGGCAGTAATAAAGGAAATCCTTTACGTTACCGGACCATTCTTCCGGCACCTTGATATCGATCACGGAGATGGCGCGCTGGAACAGACTGCGCTCCCAGTAATTATAAACCAGGGTATTCAGGTATTTTACATTGGATGGAATATACAATGAATTAATATTATTAATCTTTTCGTAATTCATTGGTATATACATTTATTTTTCCTCCATTAACATTGTAGATAGCAATTATACTTACTCCAATTCAAATCTTGCAACATCCACAGAATAGTTTTGTGCTACTTCTTCTGCCGTTAATATTTTATTGTATATTCGTATAGCATAGATTTTGCCTTTAAACGCATAATTATAACTTGTTGGAGATGCACCAACTGAAATCTTTTTACTTGAACCACGAAGCGAATGCGTTGCACCATTTGCTGTTTTTGCAACTGCATTTACATAACATGCTGATATTGTGGTATTGGCACTATATGATGCAGAAATGCTATTCAAATCAGTTAATGCAGCTAATCCTGTTTGATAGCAAGAACTGCTTTCACCTTTGCAATTTATAGTGTTGTCAGAATAAATATTAATTTTGCCGTAAGCGTTTGAATCAGCAGTATCATTTTCTTCGTTGCAGAATGCACAGATGACCGCTGCGGATTGTACTGAATCAGGCTTAAAGACAACTTCAACAGTCTTACCACCGCTTGTTTCTGCATTATTGGCAGAAAGCAACTTATGTCCAGTTGTACCACCAAAATTAAGATAATTACCACCCCATGTAATAGATGATCCAAGAATTGTTAAATTATTATTACCAACTAAATCTGCCCAAACGGATGCTGAGGAATCATGTCCAGAACCCGTGTTGTCGATTGCATCCCAATGATGAATAAGACCATTCGTTACATAACTTGGTGTATATTGCGTTACTGTCACACTAAACGAATCTGTCTGTCCACCATAAGACACAGTGACAGTTGATGTTCCCTCTACCAGCTCACCGCTTAATGTATAACGATCAGCAGGTACTTCTTCCGTTGTTCCGTCAGCATATTCAGCTGTAACAACAAGATCTGCTTTCAGATCATCCAGCGGAGTATCTTCATATACAGTAAATGTCTGATTATATACAACAGTAATGGATTCCACAAGATATTTTTCAATCAGTTTCATGATCGCAGCCATACATCTGTTATAAAATACATCATTCTGCATCGTCATCTACCTCCTCATTTTCTGATGATCCGAATAGTTCATCTAATAGTGTTTTCACATCATCCATGATGCGGTTATATAAAATATCATTTTGCATTTTACTACCTCCTTAAAATAAAAGGGCCGGAGTTGACCGGCCCATATTTAATTACGGAGAAACAGGATCTTCCATATAAAGCAGGATCATGTTTTCTGTAAAGTCACAGATCGCATTTTTGCGGATCGTCCACCACATATTGCGGTAATGTTTACGAGCCTCCAGTGGGGTAGTAGTTGCCTGATCAAACTGGTAGTCTACCATCAGGGCATCTTCATCAAACAGGAAACCTACAACATAATCAAGTTTAACAGCTGACCCTGCAGTCTGTGCGCCGGAGTTGCTTCCTGCAGCATCCGGAATTGCAGGCGTGATGCTGATCGCTGACGGATCATTTTCATTCTGCCAGAAATCTACGCCCTCAAAATTACCGAAACTGATATATCTGTCATTAAAGATTTCAGTTTTTACCCTGGCCTCTGCCTTGATCCATAAAGGATTATAGATCATCAATTTCTGTCTGTCTTTTGGAGTATGACGAAGAATATCATATGTCACACCGGAAACGGTTTTTGTCGGTGACCAGTGATATTTTTTCGATCTGTTCGTCATTCTGTCAGATACGATCTTGATGTATCCTACCAGGAATTCAGTAAACTCTACAAAATAGGTTGTGAGCAGATCCTGTGTTGAATAGGATGTGCCAAACTCTGTATTGAATTCAGATGTCAGGTTGACAGCAGAGCCTCCCATATAACTGGAAAGATCATAAACGCCGGCCATGGCATTTAATACTGTCATTCTCTGGAATGCCTCTTTTTCGCTTTCAATATCATTTCCTTTTTCTGTCATGATGCCATTCACGAATGCAGCAAAATCTTCAGGGGAACGGAAAGCAACCTGGAGCTGTTTCTCATATACAGTTGTCACTGTCTGCCATTCGCTGGATCCTCCGAAATTCATTTCTAACGGCATCGGCTGATTCTGTTCCCACATGGACGGAGCAGATGCACCGCTGTTTGTTCCGTTATCATATCCGTCAGCGAAGTTCGTTGCCAGATCCGTATTTTCTGCACCATCGATGACAGCCTCACGCGCATAGAATGAGATCTTGCGCATTCTGTTTGCATAAAGTCCGGAATTGATCGCATTGATCGTACCAAACTTTGCATTGTATGGCCGTACAGCCACAAAAGTGCGCCCCAAAACCATAGACAGGGCATTCAAAGTATTTTCTACGCCTGTTGCAAGGACAGTTTCTCCAACAGATACAAACGTAGACGGATCAACAGCCTGGATGGTAGCATCCTGGCCTGTTGCCTCGCGTACCAGAAGATTAATGATCTGGTATGCATCTTTGGTAGTCAATAATCTTGCCATTTCTTTTCCTCCTACATATAGCTGCGGAACACATCGGCCAGATCATCCATCGGATCCGGATGATCCGGATCGACCGGTTTCTGCCTGTTATGCTCCTGCGCTACTTTCAAATCATTTTTTACTTTGTCAAGTTCTGAACGAAGTTCATTATATAACTGCTCATAATCAGGATCGTTTGCAGATGGTTCCGGAGATGGATCAGGCGCACCTTTGGCACCGATGTCTGGTTCCGTACTATCAGGCTGTGGCTCCGGTTCAGGTTCGTCAATCTGAATTGCCAGCAGCTCATCAATATCCGCTTTTTTGTATCCTGCTTTTGCCAGTGAAATAATATCCAATAAATTCATATAAAGCGACCTCCTTTATACCGGAAACTGCCCCGGATTATTTGCTGGTCAGGCAACCCGGAACGCCTACGCGATCAACCACCGGTATATACCAGGGCAGTATTCCTCACTTATTAATATAGCATATTTATTATTCAATGTAAAACCCGGAATTAAGGAAACTGTTGATAGCATCCCTCTCTGCAGCATGTGCATTGACCGGAACACTTGCATTTCCGCATTTTACAAAACCTGATAAGGTTGATAGTGTTACATTCTGCATCAGCGGACGGCCTGCGACACCTGTCGGATATTCTTTTGATCCGTAATGCTCTACATACAGCCGTAACGCGCCGGAAGTATAAGAGATATCCGACCGGTTACCTCCTCCTCCGATCATGGATGTGTCAGGCGTTAATTCGTTAGCCACTACACCAACGATACCGGCCACAGCTCCGACAGCTGCACCGACTGCACCGCCTGCTGCCAGGCCTGCTCCGACAGATCCGGCAAATGTATTCACGGATTTTCCAAAATCTGCGGTTGATTTTGCGATCGGTATATCTACAGATATATTACCACGATAACGCGCAAATTCTTCGTAGGCTGTTCCAACTGTTGCAGCCTTTTGCAGATAATACACAACATCCCCGGATATATAATCGATCTCTATATCTATATTGAGCTGTGAGGTTGAATCATGCAGGATGCTGCCTATCATGACAGGATCCAGTTCCACAAGGCCAACGCCCGGCAGCCTTAAAGTATATTTAGAAAATCTTGGATTACAATCCCTGAAGTCACCAAACGCATAAGTTGACGGAATTGTCATTCCATACACCATATCCCTATAATAAGGGGTTTGTTTTGATTTATAAATAGTATAACTGGCCGGTACGCCCACCTCGATCGGACCTACATAAAAATCACTTGTCTGGGATCCTATCTGGTTTGCATTGATCGGCAGCCACTTTACAGTTCCGATATATACATCCAGATCAAACGCTTGCGCGATCTTTTTATCGATCCAGTCAATGATATCCTGTGCATTATATGTGCCTGACTGCAGAAGTTTTGCATATGGTGTCAGATCCGGAGTTGCATAAAGGACCACGCCTCCCTCATTCGGATTCGGATCTCCGGAAAGCACCTGGACAACAAAGCAGCTACCTCCTATCTTCGTCATGCTGGCTGTAGAATGTTCCATGTTAATGATCTTCTGCTGGTTTGATAGCAGGTTATCATTTACAAACGGATCATAACTTGATGCGGATCTTTCTACAAATGCCGTATAAGATGTGATATCAGATTTATAACTGGCCAGTACATCCATACTGCAGACCAGTTCGCACATCCCTGCATTGATATTGATCACATCATCAACAAAATAATAATGGCCAAACGCCTCTACATATGTATAATTAGCTATTGGCGTATTCAAAATAAAAGATGGATTTTCTATGCTGGTTTCCTCTTTTAAGACACAGCTGACCTGTGTTCCGGATGTAGGCTGTTTTGTGCTGTTTCTTCTTTTTGTGAAATTAGTCCATACATTAATATTCATACGTTTCTATACCTCCTGCGACGATCATATCCGCGCGGTAAGATCCCCGGTGTCACTCCCGGAACGCGGAAAAAACCTATGATCAGCGGATCAGATGCGTAGCTGGAATACCACTGACCGCCGGATTCATAGATGGAATAATGCAGATTAAAAGGTGGGAGAGATCCATATCCGGATTCTGCAATCAGCCATCCCTGATCCGGATCATAACGCTCAATATTTGCCACATGCGATGATGTGACAAGTACGCAGCCGGCATCCGGCTGTGTCAGGATCTCATATCCTTTGCTCTGTGCCAGTGTCAGCCAGTTGCCTGCATCTATATTAAAATCAATAAACGGATGCGTTCCAAGAGCTGCAGGATCATATCCCGGATTGCTTTCAAGATACCAGCGCAGCATCTCTCCCTGGCTGTATCCTACACAGTTGCACAGAACATCCGCTCCGATCTGTGTCGGTGATCCGTAAATGGATGTATTCCAGTGCGTTGTCCAGGATGCTCCGTACAGATTTGTCATCCAGTAGGGATTATAGGATCCTACCGGATCTGTAGGCATGGAATATGCCATTATTCTTCCTCCAGATCCAGATATCCGCCTACGATCTTATATTTTTTCGTTTTCTTTTCAGGCTCCACAGAATAATCAATATATTTATCCAGCTTACCATAGGCATCCCATCTTCCTTCCTGATAACCGCCTTTATGATTCCATCGGATACCATTGTTATCAACGTAGGAAGTTGTTACCCCGGAATCAAATGAGGCAACTGTGCATTCAATTACATTACATACGCCTGACGGATCTGTAAATTCACCAACGAAAATCCCTGCATGCTTTCCATACATGCATAAATAAGACCCCGGAGCTGCTTTGAGAAAATTGTCAGTATGCACAGAACTGCAGAGATTCAGGATCCCGTTTTCTGTTGTATCCGGAATTACCTGCCCCGGCTTTACAAAATATCCGGCCGGGGATGTTTTCCATGCGATGTCGATCTCATTGATCAGGCTTTTTACCAGGCCGATGCAGTCAAACGAAATAGATCCATCCGGATTGATCTCCCCACAGTTGCAGGGATATGTGTTATCGTAATATGTCTTTCTCTCAAGAGCCAGATGAAACAATGCATCTAAAAACTTTTTTACTTTGATCATTTTAAATGCTCCTTTATATCTTTTATTTCTGTTTCACACACAAACATTCTTTCTATCAGATTGTTGTGTTTATCTACTTTTTTCTCTAATTGCTCAACCCTGTATTTTACAAGGCTGTTCGTGATAACGGCCGTTATGATGATACCGGCCAATGATATCAGAGATGGCACAAGGCCGAGTAATACATCTGTAGTCATTCTTCATGCTCCCCATCTTTAAAACCTGAAATAATGATCGTGTGCGTTCTGTTCCAGACACTTTTCTGGATCTCTATGATGGCAGCCAGGAACGCGCACAGCGCAACAATGCTCTGGTTGATCTCATCCCCATAAGGCAGGCCCCAGATCGAAGAAACAGCCAGGTACAGAACGCCTGCAGCTGTCAGCCATCTCTGCAATATCACAAGAAGATCATAACATTTATCAGTCATCATAATATTTCCTCCTTATAAATAAGGCCGGGATTTCTCCCAGCCTTATTATACATAGTTTATTAAATTCAATCAAGTGCTGCGATCACTTTATCAGCCTGGTCAGCTGTCAGTGTGATGTAGGAATAATCGTGATAATTCCCCTCCTTGTCTTTCCATGCCGGATACGAAATGAACGCGCCGTTTTTTCCGTCTACCACCCGGCATCCATTCAGGCCGATGCGAAGATTTTCATCCAGCTCAACAGAGATCGAAAACCGGTCCCTGGTACCGATGACGGAAAATCCATCAATCCCTTTTACTTCTTTCCATTCAGTTTCTTTTGTTTTCTTTGCGTATGCCATTTAATTTTCCTCCTTATTCTTTAATTCTTCAATGGCTGCTATATAATCAATCGCACTGTTGTGCAGCTTGACTATGTAATAATATAGATCCTCCGGCAATTCGTCAGGGCTGTATATCTGCTCAAAAATATAATTGGTAGCTTTAACTGTATCCCTGACTGTTGCCGACAGGCGTTCAAATTCATTAAACTTCACAGATACACCTCCTAATCCGTCAGATAATCGAAAATGTCATAGCAGAGATCGATCGCGTTTGCATTGATATTATAGTAGTGTCTGTGTAAGCAGCTCCCCCACAGGTTGATAAACTTGATGCTTTTATCCTCCTCGTCGATCTCCAGCCTGCGCACATAGGATGTGCTGCGTTTAATGATGGGGTTTACCATTTCCAAAACCTTGATTGCTCCTGCTGTTGTCATCTGCTTTCCTCCTTTTCCTCATAAACTTCTAATAACCAGCTCACATGATTGACGATAGCCTCTGCAGAGATCTCACCCTTTTCCCGGATGATAAAATCCTTTATCATTTTCAGTGTAAGCTCTGCCCTGATCATCTCCTGATATCTTCTGACCTTTATTTCCATCTGCATGACCTCCTTAATTTACCATGTAACACCAATATCTACAAAATTAAATCCTTTATTCTCTTGAAAAAGTTTCTGCCTTGCAATCTTAACGGCATCATATGAGTTATCACAATCAACTGATATAATTTTTAACTTCAATCCTAAATCTTCTACAGAAACCATTACACAGGAATCAGCATATTCAATGATTTCATCAAGATATAAATCATCGCTGATCGGTGCTAATAAAAATTTTACGTTTCTCATTTTTCTCCTTTTCACTGTTCGTTTTTTTTTTTTTTGTTTTATTCTACTCCCTGGATCATAAAATTACATCGGAAAATATTTCGATATTTTGGTAAAATATTCAGATCCTGAAAAACTGCTTATAATTCATCAGAAGATCATACATCGTATAATTTTTAAACTTGCATTTATTATTGATGCATTCCAGGCGCAGATCGATCACCCATTCGATATAAAATCGTTTCTGGTCATTTTCCTTGTCTAGATTATAAACCTCGCACACATTATTCTGTGATGTAGTGAAAAACAGCATATCCTCACGCCGGTATACGTAAGTATATTTGCCTTTGTACTTCCAGGCCACCACAGGAACATAGTTTTTCATATTAACCCTGCCAACATTTGAAAAATCATTGTTGGAGAAATCTCCTCCGAATGCTTTGCTCCACCAGGCAGTCCCCTCCATGCCTTTATAGATACCGCTCTTTTCCTGCTCCTGCAGGGGGATCTCATCCTGTGTGATGTGATGCAGCAAAATACCGCGCTCATCAATATAATGATGCGTTTCCCCGGATGCCTGCATTCCGATCATATCATCAACGATATCAAGCTCATTCGTGATAGGCGTTGATATGTTCTCCGCATTGGCGAACAGGATCAGCTTCAGATCTCCGCGCCCGCGTTTCACCCGGTCCCTGGATATCGTCATATACATATCCAGCAGCATTTCTCCCTCTTTATGCCGGACGATCTCTCCGATCTGCGGAATGAACTCATCAAGCACCATCCAGTCACATATGGAAAGATCAAAACCTTTTACTGTTTTCAATGCGTTCAGTGCGATGATATAGGAAAACGGCGCACCCTCTATCTTTCCCTCCTCATCATAAGTATCATAAAAACCGCCGATACCATTATAGATGATCTGTGATGTGATATGATAATGGCCGTCCCTGTTGATCGGAACATACGGCGAAAGATCGATGCCTCCCCGGACACCGCATACTGTATCAACATCATCTTTCGTCCGTTTCATATAACAGATAGGAATGCCCTCCTCATAAGCATAACGCAGGCAGCTGTAAGTTTTACCCGGACCTCTCCGGCTCCAGACCACATAGCACCAGGCATCCGGATATTTTTCCAGATCATCATGAAAATGATAATAATCGTTATTCGTTCTCCATTCATTCATAAAAAGGCACCTCAATTTCTTCTGTCAGGTTTTCAAAACTAAACTCTGCATCAAGCAGATAATCACATGGCGAGAGATCGATGCTGTCACCTACTTCGTTTCCGTTTTCATCAATTTCAATCTTATCCTTAAAGAAATACGTATATGTTTTCTTTCCGGTCACTGTTCCCGGAAATACGCAGCCCGGACGGAAATTATCGATATCATCCTGCAGGACTGCAGCTCCGGACTTCGGAACGCCTGCAACAGTGATCTTTAATTTTCCTGTTTCTGCATCACGGCAGGCATAACATTTCGCATGGATCACGCGGAATTCACTATAACTCCCGTCATGTTCCGCTATTCCGAGCCAGTATTCCTTACCATTTACCACGGCCGGTCCGTATCCGTTTTCCTGCAGTTTCTTTTTTGCGATCTCATTATAATTATCTAATCTGTCACGATCCCAGTCCATGCCATAGCAGCTGTCTGTATCCGAGTACAGCCAGATCCCGGCGCAGGTTGACAGGGCATAAAGATTCAGGAATGCATAACTTGTCACCCAGCAGCCTATCTGATAATTCAGGACATGGTTTACACTTTTACAGTATGCAGCATATTCTTCTTCTTTATTGATATCTTTTATCTCATATTCTCCTGTGATGTAATTTTCCTCATTGGTTACAGGAACCGGCCTCTGCACTGTCATACCATATAAACTGTTCAATTTTCCTTTTGCCACACCATACTGCACCGGATCAACACCTTTCAGCCTGCACTTTGCATCAAAAAGCTCAAAGATATAATCCGTATACCAGCGCGGAAGATATTCTTTATGCGCTGCATATATGTTCAGGCAGATATGCCGTTCATATTTGTACTGTAATGCGATCACGCGCAGATCTATCTCTGTCAGCCATATCTCAACATAATCCGCTGACAGGATCCTGCCGTTATCCGTTATAACATTTATCGTTTTCTCACATTTAGAAAACTGCAGTGTCGGCATTGGATCCATGTAATCTTTTAATTCAACATTGATCAGTATCAGTTTGAAAAAATATGCATTTTCATTATCTTTCAGAATATCCTCAACAGATCTGTTTTTCATAGGCGTAAATTTTTCTACCGGAAATTTCTCTGACAGCATCACAAACGGATAGCTGCTTGCAAAATCATATGCATCTATACTGCCTGTTATAGTTTCATTATAATAAAGCCTGTTTCCGTGTGTATACCCTCCATGAAAAACCCAGCGCTGCATGATCTCCTGCTCCTGAAAAGATAAAAGCTGTTTTTTAAAACGCGTGTTACCCCTCTGCGCTTTTCCTCTTTTCCGGACTTCTTCACGCGGAATCCCTGTTGCAGTCCATGGCATGGAATAAATGCGTTTGTTTAATGACTGCATCAGGATATCGATGCATTCTACTCCGGCCAGAGTATCATTTTCAATATAATGCAGCTCATCCTCTGTAAATTTATGATCCTGATTCCTGATCAGGTCATAATCCCAGGATCCGACCGCTTTCTGATGTTCAGCATCCATATCAATGGCCCATTTTTCCAGTTTTCTCTGCGCAAGACAAAGCGCATCACGCAGGATCAGTCCATTCTCAAATTCAATATAAATCGGATAATGCGGTTTCGTGTTCAGCTGTTTAACCGGGATATCATATGCATGTATCAAAAACTTTCGTAAAAACACCCAGTCATAAGAAAGATTATAAATATAAATATAATGTTTCACACCCGGAAGATGATCACAGATCATATCCAGGCATTCAATACACTCGCTCGGTTTATTTCCATATAAAGTTACGATATTTTTATGAAATGCCCGGATAGACAGTGACCAGGCAACAAGATGATTTTCACATACTTCCCCGGCTTTTTCTTTGCTGGTTTCCGTATCCAGCATCATAATACAGTCGGAAATGCGTTCTGCATTCTTTCCCGGTTTTGTGACATACATGATTTTATCAAGGATATTGAAATCAAAATCCCTGTAAAATAATAACTGATATTCGATTTTTGAGAAATAGACTTCCCTCTGATGATATAATTCCCTGTATAACATTAGTATAGATTGACCAGATCTAAACCATATTTTCCTACTGCTGCTTCAACAGCCTCTTTTACTTTTGCATTTTCTATCTGAAAATCAACCTGATCGCGCTCCTTTAGTGCTTTTTCAAGATAATCTTTATTTTCCGTGATCTGTCCGATCGCGCGGATCGCAGTATCTGATCCGTATTGTGATTCAAGCCATTCCCATTCCGATGAATTATAAAGATCTTCAAGTTTATCCCATGAGAGATCTGTTCCGTATTTCTGGTTTGTTGATTTTGCGACCTGTTTATATGTTCTTTTTATGCCGGCCTTTGTACTTGATCTATAACCAAGAAATGTTTTTATATCAGCAATTTTTGCGCGTAATGACTGTGCTTTTCCAGGCGTGTTCCTGTTAAACCTTGTCGCACCTCCTCCGGACCATTTCTCAATACTTTTCATGGCCTTTTGATATGCAAAATTAAGGACATTTGAAAAACCTTTTTCTTTAGCAGCAGATTCCAGACGGACCAGCCGTTGATCCGCTTGCTTTGCCAGCTTTTTATATTCTTTCAATAAATCAGCATAACTTCTTGGCATGACATTCACCTCTTTCTGCCTTATCATATCATTGACAAGAGGATCAGTAAAGCATATAATACAGGTATACAGTATGCAGTATACTGTATACAAATAATCGGATAGTTTTACCCTCACTTAATTCCCTGACGTGAGAATTTCTCCTTTTGAAGTAGTGCATGACAAGAGCGCGCCTGGCCTGATCGCCGGGCGTTTCTCTTTGCCTGCCTGTGATCCCTGCTGCTCATGTGATTCGTACAGTGATGCTTTAATGCGTTAAAGCGTGCAGTGATTCCTCCAGGGGCCGATGGGGAACTCGCTCTCTACAGTCC
>JAEIGA010010316.1_pt1 | contig 14159 bp, 24 predicted proteins | sample 9270691 | NCBI WGS metagenome assembly JAEIGA01 (sample SAMN17057246, study PRJNA624740) | gut metagenome | biome: biome; isolation source: fecal sample | host: Bos grunniens | place: China: Xizang | collected 2019 | reverse complement strand
CTTCTGCTTCCTTAATCATTTTGATTAAGTCGGCTTTCTTTACATTGGCTTTAAATTCGATTCCGAGCTCTGCGGCCCGTGCTTTGAGGTCGTCATAAGAAAGAGCCTTAAGGTCGTCACCCTTGTCTTCGGTGCCTGCAGCAGGAGTTGTCGCTTCTGTTTTTTCTGCAGCCTTTGCCTCAAGCTCTGCGATTCGTGCTTTGAGCGCCTCGTTTTCAGTCTTGTATTTTTCAGCCTCGTCGTGTGCCTGGTTGATCTGCTGTGCAGGTGGCACGTAAGAAGCAGGGATGTGGTTGAGCACACGCACCTTCTTCTTGTTTACGAGTTCCCTGAAGAACGGCTCAGCGTTGTTGAGCTTTTCGAGTTCCTTTTCAGAAACTTCCGCGATGTTCTTCATTTCTCCCTGCGCACTTCGTGCCGGGATTGTTTTTCCGATTGAACTGAACGTCACCGGGTACTGATAGAACGACTGAATGTATTTCATGTTTTTGCTTCCTTTTTGTTTTTGAAAAAAATCACGAAAGCGTGAGTGTTATTCATGCCTTCGTGCTATCCGTCATTGCCTACGAAATTGTGTAAGCGGCTGTCAAAACACTTGAATCGTAGTAACCGTCTTTAATGGCGATTGCTTTGATTGTTGTCGTTGCTGCTACTGAAATGTTTGAAGAGAACTTTGTTGATGAGCTTGTTGGTGTTGAGCCATCCGTTGTGTAATAGATGTCTGCACCTTCTGTAGCGCATTCAAGTTTTACGCTCTGTGTTTCAGCGTATGTTCCGGCTGCAGGTGTTGCAGTAGGAGTTGCAACGGTACGCTTTGTTGTGCCGAATCCTGTATATGCCTTAACTGCAAGACCGACAGGAGCGAAGATTCCGGCAAAGCGTCGGAGTACTGCGTGCTGCTGGTCGTATGCATTCGGATAAACAGGGTATGTGAAGTTCTCCAAAGGAACGCCAAGGAGGAGGAGGTCCTGCTTCTCGTCGTTTGGTCCGGCACCGATTTCCGGAGCAGTGATAATGAGCTTATCGCTGTCTGAAGGGTTAAACTCAGTATTTGCTGCGAGGAACGGATCAGCGAAGAATTCAACCTTTGGCTTAGAGCCGTTCTTTGTAACTCCGGCGTTGAAGTTTTCCTCAAAGATTGCGAGGGCTGATTTTGCCTCGTATGTATTTGAGTAAGGAACCGAAGTCAAAAGGTTATAGGCAGCTGGTGCCATTGCTACGCGTACGATATCGAACTTGTTCTGGCTTGCACCCATGAAGTCGGTAACTGCCTTTGCAAGTGCCTTGTACATGGTGTAGCCTTTGTTTGTGTTTGAATCGTCTGCAGCGATTTCCTCGAGTGTCTGGCCGGCCCATGAAGTCTCACCGTTTACGTCCAAAAGACCGAGGGTGTTTGTTTCCTCGTTTCCGTAGTAGGTGAGGTAGTCTGTAATCATATCGATTACATACTGAGCGTAGCGCTGTTTCTCTGCCATGAGGGAGCCGGCAAATGGTGAGCCGTTGTCACCTTTAGCGCGCTCCATTTCCTCAACAGTAAAGTTAAAGAACACTTTAATGTTGATGATTGAAGAGCTCATGATTCCGCCCTGGACGTTTACGTTCTGCTTAAGGTTTGCAGCAACGGTTCCGGCAGCGTCAATCAAGCCCCAGCCTGAGTAAGCTGCGAGCTGGAGGTTCTGAACCTCGCCCCATGGGTTTGTTCCGCCGAGACGCTTTACAAGGTCACGTGCGTGGCTGTAAAGGAGCGGCTGTTTGAACAGCTCAGGGAAGTATGAGGCGTTCCATGGTGAGATTGCCTGTGCGGCGATAAGCTCACCCGAGTCGCCTGTGTATGTCTGTACGCCTGATTTTGAATAAACCATATCGTACTTGCCTGTCTTCATATTGAAGCGAGGCTTGATGTTTACACCGAGCGCATTCTTTTTGTAGAGTGCTTCAAGTTCCGGAGTAAGTCCGACGGCAGCGCCGAGGGCTGCAGCGTCTCCGACATAAATCGGATTCTGCACTGCCATTGCAGGCACGCCGTAGTGCGGGTCGCTTGCGCGTCCAATCTGAAGCGTTGCGTCCTGCAAAATGCTTGAGGCCTTGCCGTTTGCTCCGATCATGCGGTTTGCAAGTTTACCAAGGCGTTTAAATTCTGATGAACAGTCAATTCTCATTTTCCGTGTTCTCCTACCTATGAAAGCCAGATGTATGCACCGTCGTCAGTGACTTCTACGACGCTTGCGCCTGCAAGAAGTGTGTGGCTTGAGTCTGCTGTTGAATCTACAAAGCCGACGGTTCCGTCTGAGTCTTTGTATTCAACTTTTGCACCGATTACCGGGTCAATCTGATTGGTCTCTGTTTTTGCCCATGACTGAACCTTAACAAGACCTTTTGTAATAAATGCACAAGGCGTGCCAGCAAGGTATTTGTCCGGGTGTGCCGGAGCGTTCTGTGCTACGGCGTCGTCAAAGACTGAAATACCGCGGATGATGTTTCCGCTTCCAGCGCCTGCAACAATGGCTGTAGGGTCGTCAGAAGGGGCAGAAACTACCACACCGAACTTCAAGCCTGCGCTCTGATTTGTTGCGTCTACGATTCCGCCAAGTTTAAGATAGCCTTCCTGCAATGGTACGGCCTGTGCATTGAGTTTAAGCTGTCCCTTAAAACCGAGCGTCAATGAAAGATTAGAATCCATTTCTATCTTCCTCCTTTTTTGATGTTCTGGAACATTTCAGCAAGGCTTCCCTTAGCGGCTGTTCCGTTCATTGTTACAGGAATACGTGGAGCGTGGTCTGTTACGACCTCTTCTTCCTCTTTCTCTTCCTTTTCTTCAGCTTCTTCTGCGCCGTCTTTGGCACATCCGTCTTCTGCCTCAGCGGCCTCATCCTCGGCCCTGCGTTTTTTACAGAACTGATAGATTTCTTCGAGCGTATACTCTGCGTTTGCACCTGGCTCAGCGTCTTCTGTTTTTTCTTCGCCTTCAGGAGCTACGGTCTCTTCTACGGTCTTCTCGACCTCTTCCTCAGAGCCTTCGTCTGCAAGCGGAGCCTCAGTTTCCTCTGTCTTTGTTTTCTCGACAGCCTCTTCCTCAGCGCCACCTTCCGGCACGTCCTTCATTGCCTCTGTGTCGAGTTTCTCGAACAGGTCAGCAACCATTCCGGCAGCCTCTTTGGCTGTTGCATCGTCCTGCTCCTTAACAGATTTAAAGTCCTCGAGGAAGCGGTCGAGCTGAGCCTTTCCGTCCTCGTCAGGCAGGTCTTTTGTCATTTCCTTAAGCTCTTCAACGCGCTTTGTCACTTCCTCGTCCGGGAGCTCCGCCTTTTTCTCGACAAGTTCTGTGAGCTTCTCGCGGAACATTCCCATGTCGTTGTCAGTGGTCATGACGCGTTTTCGGGCCGCACGAAACAATCCAGTTAAAAGTTTCATACTTTTACTCCTACGTTTATTTACTTCTCTTTTACAAAGAGGAGCAGAATGTCATTGATTGCCGGGACCGCGATAACAATTGCACCCGCAATTGGCACGGCATATTCCGGCTGAAAATATCCGACGATTGCACTGGCGGCAGTTCCCGCACATGTTACAAGTGTCGAAATCAAACCATACAGTCTTTTGCTCATGATTCCTCCTATCTCAAAGACTCAATGTCTGTGATTCCATAACGCAAATAAACATAGGTTGAGTTAACAACCGGAGCGATTTTGCGCACCTCTTCCTCTGTAGGGTGGGAAATCGGGAGCCCCGTCATCCATGTTCCTACCTTGATCCCTGCCTGCCTAGCCAGCTGGTTCCATGTCAGACCGCACTTCTTGCGCTCTTCGTTAATCCGTTTGTAGACACTGTTCCATGAAGCGTTGTTTGCCATTTTTACATCTCCTTTATTCCTATAGTCTTTTTTATTTCCGTACCCGGTCAAACACCGAGCCTTTTACAACCTCAAAGACAGTTTTAGGTTTCGGAGCGTTGTCTAGCACTACCGCGTATTCTCCGCCGCGTCCGTTCGGAAGCAGTGCCAGGTGGTTTACGTCCGTTATTTCCTTCATGACGATGTCGTATTCCTCCCCGTTCGGAGCCATGCCTTTCTTCCACTCAAAGACCGCAATATATCCGGGTGAGAGCTGGACCTCTCCGTTCTCGTATGCACGCAGGGCCTCGTCGTCGTACATCATTACCGTTGAGCGGATTCCCACCTCGTCGGTTTCCTTGATGTAATCTACCCACGGATTTTCGCCGGTATAACCGAGCGCAAGGTCACGGAAGTTCTGACCGTCGACCGGAGACTTCGGGTGGTAGTGGGTAAGTGGAAGCATCTTAAACTTTTCGCATGCGGCTGCAAGAACCGGAGCGGGTCTGTAAACCTTATAGAGCCGTTTTTCCTCGACCCACTCAGGCGCGCCGTGCCCCGGAAGCGGAACGCGCAAGGTAGGAAGTTCTTCCAGCGCGTAGTCATAAAGGCCGCTTACTGCGATCCTTATGTTCTTTAACTCTGCCATTTCTTCCTCCATTCCGTTATGAATTCCAGAAGCTCGCGCTCTGCCTCCGTGTTGTAAACCTGAATCCTGAAGTTATGCAGACTGTGTGTAAACCTTAAGAAACGCTGTTTTTCCTCAGCCTTCTTTTCCTTGTATTTCTTCATGGCCTTTGCATAGCTCAGTTTCTTGTCATCTGCAGAAAGCTCTCCTTTTTCTGCAAGCTCTTCAAGCCGTTTCTTTGCCGTGTACTGCATTGATACCCACGGCTGGCTTTTTCCGCAAAGCGCCGCGATTCTTTCCTGTGTCATTCCGCGCGCCTGCAATGCGTCAAACAGTTCTACGTACTCAAACGCCGACATATCCTTCCTGCAGGTGTTTTCCTGAAGCTGAAGCATTAAGCGCTCCCTTTCATTAAGGCTGTCTTCCAGTACATTGCATTCCACGCTCGGTTCGTTCAGTAATTTAATTGCCTGAAATCTTCGGTGTCCGGCTACAACCTCGTAGAATCCATCCGCAGTTCTTTCTACGGTTATTGGATTCAGAAGGCCGTTTTTATTAATGGACGCCGCCAGCTCCCTTATCTCATTGTCAAACTCGACCCTTATGTTTTTCCCGGGCCTTATCTTCCGGACTTCAATAATTTTGAACATATCCCTATAGTCTTTTAAGTAAAAAAAACGTCCGCTCCGGGGAAATGCAGAAAACCCGGAACGGACAAATGCTGAATCGTTTTAAGGAGAGATTCGCTTCTATAGTCTTTTTAGAAAAAAACAGCCCCAGTATGGAAGCTGTCTACCGGAGCCGGGCAGCCTTTAACCGGACTACCGCGGGTTTTCACTGATAATGTTTTCTACTGTCTCACCCCAAGTCTCCCACTGCTGCACTAAATGCTCGTAGTAGTTGAGAGCCAGAGCGCAGTCTGAAATGGTCTTTATTTCTCCGATTTCTTCGCGCTCCGGCTTTGGCGGGAGCATGATTTCATGCTTAACCGTTGTCACGCACCCGGTTGTTGTTATTCCGAATAACGCTGTTAATAATATCAATAACTTCTTCATTGCTCTTTGCTCCGCATATCTGCTGACCAGTTTTCCTCTGGCTCTTTTCAATCTCAGCAATTTCTTCTGAATAATGGAAAAGCTGAACTATGTTTTTTTTCTGCTCTTCAACCTCGATATAAAGCGCGTCATTTTCGTTTGCAAGCTCTTCATTCTCTTTGCATTTTTTCTGAAGTGCTTTTATTAGAATGTAAATAAGGACAAGACAGAATCCTGTAATAACCGCAAAAATGGCAATTACTGACATGTTCCTCCTCCTTTTTTCTCTATCCAGTTATCCCGGACAATGTTAAAGTCAATCGTTCCGAGTAGAAGTCCGTAAGCCATGCCGCCGGCCGCCCAGATGTCCATTGTGGTTGCGTTTGGAAGGAAACCGAGCCAGTTAACCACACAAAGCGCGTAGCTTATAACAACGATTACGAGCTTACCTAAAAGGCTGTAATTCTTTACCTTCATGTCGTCTCCTTATTTACTGTAAACGGTGGATCCAGCAACGGGCCGGAGTACTCCGAGCAGATTTTTTGTGAGCCGTACTGCAATTTTCGCGCCGTCCTGCTTTATTCCGTCCTGCTCAAAAACTGTGATTAAGCCTGTGTTTTCGTCAAATCCGAGGCAAATTGCGACGTGACCGTATTTGTTAGAAGTTGTTGCTCCCCATACGCACACGTCACCCATGCGCGGCGCTGTCTCCGAGATTCTGTCAAAGTATTTACACTCAGCCGGAAGGTTTGCGTAATTTAAGAAGAGGTCCTTTGCGCCTTCTACGGCTCCGGTGTGTCCTGCACGCAGAACGTCCTTGCAGTACTGCCTGAAAAGGTCGACGCACTGAGCCCCGTAGGCGCCGTCAAAATCGACTTTCTTTCCGTGATACTTGTTTGTAAACTCGATTAAATCCATGCTTACGCCTCCACTGGTTTTGCCCTGTTTTCAATCTGCAGGGTAGTTTCTATGCGCACAATGCTTTGTTGTATTTCATTAAGCGTTTTCAACACGGCCGAAATGTCACGGTCTGTTTCCTTGCGCTCGTTTTCAATCTGTTTCTGCATTTCCTTGTGGTCTGCACAAAACTTCTCGATTTTTTCCTTCATGACTATTTCTATCTGCTCAATTTTTGCCGAGAGCTTCGCGCCTTTCCAAACGAGGGCAAGAAGGGGGAGTAAATAAGCGATTGTCCCTATAAACTCTTTAAGATAATCTGCATTCATTTTCCTGGACCTCTTCCTCGTAATCTCTGATTAAAATGTCACAGTGCGCACTGTTCCCTTTGTAGTTTTTTATGTTCAATTCCCGGACGATCTGCCAGCAGTCGTCCTTAAGCACTCCGCAGTCCTGGAGCAAATCCAGGATTGAAGCGGCCGCGTTATCAGAATCCCTTCGCCTTTCGTCCTTGTGAAAGAAAAAGATTGTGAGCTTTACCGGCGTGTCTATTTCTTTTACTCCGGCCTGCATAAAAAGCGCCCACTGCCTCATGACCTGGCCTTCTGCACCGGAGTGCCATTCCCGGTATCTTTTAGACGGTATGTTCCTACCGGTCGGGAGTGTTATCCGCGAGTTTTTCTTTGCCGGAGTTTCTCCGATAATGCTGAAATTAATTAAGCTCATTTTGCACCGCCTTAAACAAATGATTTTTACACTTCATTTCTTCTGCCGTGCTCGCCTTCTTTACGCAGTCATGCTTCTTTGACATTACGCAGATTCCGGTGAGTGCCTTTTCGTCTGCCTTACAATAGCAGCAGTTGCCGCACATCCTTTTAGCTTCCATGTTTTCGCTTCCTCCTCTAGCTGTCTGCCCATTCAACGGGAATCAGGCCGCATCTACAGTTATAGTCGTCCGTCTCTTCCGGCAGGTTGTTGATGTCGAATACCTGGCCGTTCAGCGCCTTGTGGCTTTTGCGGACGCGGATGTCTCCGGCGGTCACCCATTTAACCTTTGTAACCCTTGCACTCACGAACGTGGAAAGGGTGCAGGCCTTATTAAAGCGCTGCATCTGGTCCCGGGCAAAAAGGCGAGAGAGGTGGTCGCTTCCCTCATAGCACGCTTTGGTAAGGTCTGAAAGAATCAGCTTGTCACTTTTCCCGAGCGCATAGTCTGTAATGCGCTTTATGATTTTTCTTTTTAGCAGGTCCTCTTCTCCGCGGATCCGTGCGAGTGAGTTGTCTATGTACAGTTTCCGCACGGCCTCCATGTTGTCCTCAAAGAACTTGTTTTTATCGATTTCAAACGATTCAATAATATTCTTCAGTTTCGGCCCCGCGTCAGCTTTAAGGCGCTTGATGTAGTCCGTCTGTTCGCTCTTGAAGATTCCGTCAAGAATCGGCCGGAAGTTCTCATCAAGGTCGCCTTCATACATGTTGTCCAGCCGTTCGAGCTCTTCCTGGTCCTCACTAAACCATTCCGTCTCCAGCGAGCTTGCTATGGTTTGCGCATTTGCGCGGTCCGCTATCTGCTGGTTCTCTTCCCGGATTTCCTTTCCCATGTCCTCGAAGAATTGCAGCAGGCTTTCTATGTTGTCGTCTTCCGGGGCTGAGTCCGTGACGATGTCCTTCTCCCTGAGCTTTGCGCGCAGTTCCTTCATGAGCCTTCGCGTCATGCGCCTGTAGCGGGCGTTGAGGATTCTCGCGAGTCGGTCCTGGAGTAAAAACAACGGCTTCGGGATTCCCTGCCTTTTCATGCGGAGGAATCCCTCTTTAGTTCCTTTTGAGTAGATATATCCGTTTGACTTGAAAGGATAACTCATGCCTTTTTATCTTCCTCTCTGTAACCTTTACAGGCGTTGTCATTGGGTTCTGTTTCTGTAAAAAGGTCTTTTACAAGGCAGAATCCGTGCTTTCTTCTTTTTGCTTCTTCGTGGCTGTAGTCACCTATTTTCCTCGTTTCTTCAACGAACCATTCGCAGGTGTTGCAGGTCTTTTTCATTTGCCGTCACCGTTCTTAAGGTATTCAAACGTCGTGTTGAGAACCGACGCGAGCTTCTGCAGTTCCTCATCGGTCGGCTTGCTCGTAGGCAGCCCCGTCATCCATGTTCCCAGCCTTATCTGTGCCTTGTGCGCTATCTCGTCCCATGTGTAGCCCGACTCCTTTTTCTTCTCCAGTATGCGTTTGTATAATGGTGTCATTTCGTCTTTCACTCCTTTATTTGCAGTATTTGTCTATGAATGCGTACATCTCAGTAGTAAGCTTGCGCTTTTCCTCTTCGGTCAGCGTGAGATTCAGAGTTGAATCATTACCGTCAAGAATTACTTCAATGTCACAGTCGGGGAGAATCCGTCGTATTTCCTCCGCGGTCTTCTCGACAACAAGCTCTTGAAGGCAACTATACTCCGTGCCCTCAATCGTCACGGGCTCATGGCGGAGCAGTTTTCTGATTTCGGGGATTCGCTTTGCCGTATGAACTTTGAGAGCGTGCCGGCCTTCTTCTAAGAATCGCTCGATTATTTCTTCCGTTGTCATCAGTACGCCTCCGTCAGCGGTATTTCCATTTCAACGATAACCTGGTAGAGCGTGTCTATTAAATACCCGGCTTCTACCGTGTCGAGCTCCGTCGTGCTTGCCACCCTCATTTCTCCGGTGAGCGGGTTCACCTTGTAAGGATAGCCCCTTGCCACGGCCTTCTTCTTTGCATATTCCTCGACGTCATAAATCGTGTATCCCGTGTAACCTGCTATGGTCGTGATAAGTTTCCATATCAGATTATTCTGCGAATACTTCCCGGTCGTGCGCTGCTTATACGGCGATATGTCCAGCCGTAAATACCCGCAGTTTTTTGCTCCGCTTGTCTCTACAAGGTCCCTTATACAGGCCCTCACGCCGTAGTCGGCCGTGCTTAGTAAAAGCAGACCGTCCTTTGAGCTGTAAGAATCCACATGCATGATTGCCCGCGTCATTTTGTCAGCTCCGTCTTTATAAGCGTTTTCAGCTCGTCCAGCTTATCTTCCTCACAAAGCCGGATTATCTGCGCTTTCAGTTCGTCCGTGTACTTGATGTAGCAGTGTCTGAATGCGTCCATGTCCAGACAATTGTCAGTATGTTTCAGCCACATCCATTCCGAGTAAAACGGTTTCCTTTTGTTGTGGTGGTTCCAGTGATGCTTCTGGCACTGAGCGTACGCATTAGGCGGGTAAAACCTGAGGCTCGGGCTTGAGCCTACGGTGTAGAAGTGCGAGCACTCCAAAGAGCCGCAGCACGGCTCGTAATCCTGAACCATGCAGCGCATGTCACGGCGCTTGATTGCAGCGTTGAACGCTTCCTGCACCTTTTCCAACGGGATTTTTTTTCTTCTCATTGTTTTGCTTCCTTGACCTTATAGTCGTTTACTGGGGGAAGTTTTGCCCCTGGTCCATGTCACGGCCCGCGTTCATTTGCTCCATCATGGCCTCGTCGATTCCCTCGGCGTTTACGTCCTCGAGAGCCTGCATTGTCTCTTCGTCAATCTCTACGCTTGGGATTGCGTTTTTTGTCATATTAAGGGCCGTACTTAATGGAGCACCCATTGCTACAAGCTGCCCGGCAGACTGCACGAAGGTTGAGAACAATTGTGCCTTGTCTATTTCAGAAAGCACAAAGCCGTTATCCGGCTTAATGCGTACTTTTCGCGCGTGTTTTGCCTGCTCGCTGTTGCACCCGAAGCATGAGCAGACGAGCAGTTCGATACAGTTCTTGAAACTTGGCGCCACGTTGTTAAAAAGAAGGCGTATCATTTCAGACTGCTTGAGCGTTACGTCGTCCCTGTTGTCGCTTGCAAGTCCCGTAGCTTTTTCTTCAAAGAGGATTGATTCTGCCACGCCGGAGCTTGCACAAAGTCCGAGCTCTGCTTCCTTGATAAGGTCGTGATAACCTGAATATGTTCTGTCGAGGATTTTGATTTCTCCCACGCTGTTGATTGCACGTGGGTGGAGCATTGACCATTCACGCATCTGCGCCTCGTTTTCCTGGAAGAACTTTCTAGCAAACTCAGGACCATTCTCAACGATAAGACCGTCAGCCGGCATTGCGTGGTACATGAGCGAGCTCTGCTGCGCCATAATCGGCAGCGACATCTTCATGATCTGGTAAGCCTCAAAGTCCTTTATCCAGCCTTCAAAGTCGCTTGCTGCCCAGCCCATTTGCTGAATTGCTCCCCAAAAAGGCAGCTTCTGCGGACGCACCATTGCCATTCGTTGTGTGGAAACCCGCACGCCGCCCAGCGGAATAAAGAGGCTTCTCGCGTAGAGGTAATCCTGCGCCGTGATGTTGTAGTCAGGCACAAAGACGCAGTTCCAGCGGTCCGCGCATACCCAGTAGCGGATAAAGTGCTTTTTATCGCCGGCTTTGAGCTTCAGCTGCTCAAGCGTCATTTGTGTCGTGAGTGGGTTGTCTCCGTCTAATACAGGGTAGGCGATTGCTCCGCCGAATATAAGCGCCTGTGTCACCGCGTCAGCGTAGACCGTACTGAATCCGCATTCGTTTGCGTAGTCATTGAGCTTCTGGATGTCGTCCGGTGTAAAATCGGCGCACTCAAACTGTACGCCGTCGAGTGAAAGGCAGCCGGCTTTCTTGTTGATGATTCGGGCGGGGATTCCGCCGCCCGCGTAGTAGGCCGTAGCTTCTGAAGGAAGGATTGAAACCGGTATGAATGAATCAACGTTCATTCCCGGGTCGATTGCAGTTCCGATTCCCGTCGTTGGGTTTGCGTAGCCGTCCTGAACGATTCCGGGAGTATTACGCAGTTTTTCTGCTGCCAGCAGTTGCTCCATGCGGGCCTTAAGTTTTGCCGGAAAGTCTGAAATAAGCCGCTTCTTCATTTCGTCTGCTGTCTGGACGTCTCCGGCGCTGGCACGTGCGTCCTGCACGATTTCCGACATTTCATTCTTGATTGTCTCAAGCTCGCCCGCGTCGAGTACGATTTCACAGTAGCCGTCTTCGGTCTCTGCTTTTCCTTCTGTTTCGTGTCCGGCGAGAATTTCAAATATTGCCTTGTGGTGAGCATTCTGCTCTGTTGATACCAGTTCGTTAAAGGTTGCCATGACTCTATAGTCTTTTTATGGCAACCCGTTTATTTTATTGTATTCTGCCTGCGATTGTTGCAGCCGCGGTCTGAACTGTAATTTCAACTCCGCTTTTTAGAATGTTGCTGACCTTCTGCATGGCCGAGTTTTCAACAAGGTATTCAATACCCCGGAGCGTGATTTTTGGCTTGCTGTATGTCATATATAAACCGTTCGGGCCGTCTGCTATTTTTACACCGGTAATGTATCCGGCTTCTGAAAGCATTTGAAGGTAGTTATAGAACCTGGTCTCTGACAGTTTCCATTTTTCCCATTTTAAGAGTGTAACGTCAAAGTCTTCATTGTCGAGTTGCTTTTCAAACTCTACGAGAATCTTATAAATGTTCTTTGCAGCTTCCATTTCCACAGTATAAGTCTGCTCGGCCATTCTGTCACGCTCCTTTTAACTGCCTGAAAATAGCCGATAATGATTTGACTTCTACGCCGTCATGTGTTAAAGTTGATTCATGGCTTGAGGGCATTGCCGCTTTACTTGTTCCGTTGCGGACGTATAACGGACAAGCGTTAACCTCTGCAAGTGTATCCGCCACTTGTGAATCTGTTGTGGGACGATTCCATAGCCTATTTTCTTTTTTTGTTTTCTTATATCTTCGCTTATCAATAATTCCGCCAGAACCTACCGAATAATAATCTTCGTCATCCGCTTTCTTTAATTCGATATACAAAAGCGCATTTGATTTCCGAATTGTAAGAATAAACGTGTTTCTAGTTACGTCACCGTTTTCGTCTTTTTCCTGCTTCCCCTGGTATATCTCATCAAAGTTTTTTGCAATGTCTTCTACAAAATCATTTGAGGTATCATAGCCGTATGCTTGGATGTCTGTTAAATGCCATTCGTCGAGGTGTTTCTTACCGTAGTCATTATCGCCACTTGAAAAGCGGATAGGAGCGGCGACACCTGTTCCCATAGCGTCTGCCATTTCCTGAGTAACATTTCCGAAGTTAAGGCTTCCGCCCGAGGTTGTTTCAAACTCATGACCTTTATCATCTTTCTTCGGACTTTTACTTTTCTGCGATTCGCCGTTTCCGCCTTTCTCGACAAACTGACCATTTGCTCCGCTGTGCTCCATTCCGTTTGCGTCTGTCTTATTGTCGAGTACGTATCCGTATTTCTTAATGCTTATAAACTGCTCTGCTAGTGTCATGTCTCTATAGTCTGCTACGCGTCTTTTCCCGCTATGTTCAGATATCCGTGTTCCTGGACGGCCTCGCGGGAAAGTTCCTTTAAATCCATAAAGTCCGGGTCGCTTCGGACGATTCGGTAGATTACGTATTCCAGTGAGTCGCAGTAATGGTCCGGGGCGTTCTCTCCCTTTCCTTTCTCCGGCTGGCCCAGGTCGTTGTATGAACGAACCTTGAGCGCTTCTGAAAGGTCGCGGGTCTCCTTGCAATCGAAAACGTAAAGCAGGCCCATTTTGAAGAGCTTGTTAATGTAAAAAACGCGATCAAGAATTCGCGGGTTCGAGCTTCCTATTCTGCATTGGATTCCGTGGTCTATAATCTCTTGTTTGTAGCCCTTGATGATTTCCTTACCTGCGCTGTCTGGGAACCATAGGATTTGGTGCTGTGGGTAAGTGCTCCGCATTATGGCCGGGCCGCCTCCAATCTCTTTGAAACTCCAGCCACGGACGATGTACAGCCTCTTGTCCTTCTTTACGACCGCTACGGCCTTTGAAAAGCCGCTATTGAGGTCCTGTCCTATCTGTACGACGTATTCCGGTGTAATCGGGAACGGTGCGCATTTGCAGGTGGCTTCGTCGTAATTGCCGTAAACGCGGCCGCTCTGCAGGTTTACAAAGCGTCCTTCAAGATACGCGAGCCGTTCCTGTTCGTCGTAGATTGCATAAAGGTTTTTGACGTACTGTGGGTCAAGGCTTGTGTTGTTCTTTGTCAGTCCGCGCACAAGCACGTTTGGCAGATTGTTACTACGCAGTTCCTGTACAATCTTATAAAGTCCGCGGTAACCGTGAACCGTGGAGAAGTACATTATAAAAGGCTTTCGTCCGTCCGGCAGGGTGAGACGTGTTCGTTCTGACAGTGCCTTGTGTGCCTCGATTGCCTTCTGCTCTGGGAGTTCGTCTACCTCGTCGCAGAGCGTTATATTAACGTTCGGTCCGTAGATGTCTGTCGGTTGTCCGCTTGCGATTAAAAGAAAGCGCACCGTTCCTATGGTGAGTATGTTGTCCTTCTGGTTGTATTCGAACCTGGAGCCGCTCTTTTTGAACAGCTTCTGCAGGTCCAGGATTACGGTTTTGTTCAGCAGGGTGATTGTTGTCGAGCTTAGTGCTATCTGCACGTCAAAGCCTTGGTACCTCTTGGTCAGTACTGAAATCATAAAAACGATTGAGAAGCTCTTCCCGCAGCCGTATCCTCCGCAAAGCTCAAAGTATGAAACTTCGGGAAAGGCAAACGGAGCGGACACGATTTGTCTCTGGTGTATAAATGGCCGTATTATGTTGCTCTGTTTTACCTGGATTATCTGCTGTGTCTTTCCTGGTATTATGAGGCTACTCTTTGTCTCCACCGGTTACCTCGATGTCTGCGGAACCTGCGAGGTCTTCTGCGCTCATTGGTTCGCCGCTTATGTCGATTTTTAATGGGT